>Ga0207747_1000569_pt1 | contig 39427 bp, 41 predicted proteins | sample HigsolmetaGSP11D_FD_184839 | JGI IMG/M metagenome (GOLD analysis project Ga0207747, IMG submission 184839) | High solid enriched microbial communities from the Joint BioEnergy Institute, USA - SP1-1-D (SPAdes) | ecosystem: Engineered > Bioreactor > SSF (Solid state fermentation) > Aerobic >...
GTAGATTGTCCACGCGTTACTCACCCGTCCGCCGCTAAGTTCGTACCGTAGTACTCCCTTCGCTCGACTTGCATGTGTTAGGCACGCCGCCAGCGTTCGTCCTGAGCCAGGATCAAACTCTCATGTTTATATCCTTTTACTCTTCTTACTCTTACTGGCTTTATCTCACTGTTCGGTTTTCAAGGTTCAACCTCGCGTCAAGCGACATTGTCTATATTACCACATTTATTTCTCTCTGTCAACATTCTTTTCGCTGGTTTGTTTTGGTACTTTGTCACTTGACTTTTTCTTTACAAAAATATTATTAACGGCCTACAAATTCCGCTTTTAATAATATTTTTCAATCGCAACGACATGTGTTAATATACCACAATTATAATCGCGTATCAACTTTCATATATGTTCATACATAAGCATATAAGACAAAATCTGTAATATATTTGACATTTTTCTTGCGTATACTCCATTTTACGTTTTAAAATTCTATCATGACACTATCATTTTTTGCTGATTCTATTATCTTATCTATTATCAACTGACTTTTATACGCTTCTTCAAATGTAGGAGTTTCCTTATATACTATTTTGTCCTCTACAATGTTCAAAAAGAAATTCATAAGGCTAGCCATATGCATATCAACCATAAATCCCAATGAATATTTCGGATCTGGATATATTGTATCAACATATTTTGAGAATGTGCTCTTCTCTCTATAATTGCCGACAATATACTGATTTTCATCTTTTTTGTAAAGAAATGCATACCTAGGCTGCTTTGTAGATATTTTTATAGAACCTTTTGTACCATATATCTCAAATCGCGTCTCTTCTTCTATATCCGCTGATATCCTAGATGTCTCCACAGTACCCCAAGCACCATTATGCATTTTAAAATATGCTTCTGTCCAATCGTCTACATCTACTTCTTCGTATGAATCAGATTCATTTGATGTGGGTCTTTTCTTAAAATATGTCTCTGATCTTGCTTGCAACATCTTTACTTCTCCAAGCATAAACCTTATAGCATCCACAAGGTGAATTCCCAAGTCAATTACTGCTCCTCCACCAGATGTATCAAATCGCATTTTCCACGACATAGGTCTTTTAGGATTTAAATATCCAGAATGCAGCATTAAAGCTTTAAAATTTAATATATCCCCGATTTCTCCATTGTTTATTATGTCCCTCGCTTGATTTATTGCTGGCATAAATCTATACATGAGTGCCGCTTGGTTGATGACATTTTTCTCTTTTGCCATGTTCATTAATTCGAAGGCCTCATCGCTATTTAATCCAATTGGCTTTTCAAGGTAAATATTTAAGCCTTTCTTCATGATTTCTACTGCCTGCATTTTATGTAAATAGTTTGGAGTACATATATCGACAGCAATAAGCTCATTATCTTTTAAAAGCTCATCAATGTTTTTTACTCCACCTTCAAAAAAATAAGGTATATCATCTATATTATTTTTGTAAACTGGACCGAACTTTATTTTAAAAGGTAGTTTTTTAAAAATTAATGGCATTGCAAAACAAGCAGTAGCATGAATTGTACCTATGTAACCAAGTCCTACAAAGCCTAATTTTATATCTTTTACCATTATACTCATCCTTTACTCAAATTTTAGACAATATTTTGTAAATCTCTCTTAAATTAATTATACTATACAATGCGATAAAATATAAAATTTGCAGGAATAAAATACAAAAATCTGAAAATAACCTACTACTTTTTATACAAATTATATACAAAACTAAATACATTTTATACCATAATAATAAATATATCGTTTAGCTTAAAATGGGCCTTAAAATCATTTTCAATATTGATTTTTTGTAAAGCATGCTGATATAATATAATTATAAAAATAAAATGGAAAGGGTTGAAGAACATGGAAAAATGGCAATGTACAGTTTGTGGATACATATATGATCCTGAAGTTGGTGACCCATCGCAAAACATACCACCAGGAACAAGGTTTGAGGATTTGCCAGATGATTGGGTATGCCCTGATTGTGGCGTAGGAAAGGACCAATTTGAAAAGCTATAAAAAATAGGAGCTTCGGCTCCTTATTTTTTTGTCACATAAAGTAAGTCATTGCTTTCATACACTGCAAGAAATACATCTTCAAAATTCTTTATATTATACGCCTGTAAATTTTCTTTAAGCCACTTTTCGTCTTTTCCAATCAACTCCAAGTTTTTAAGTAAAACAGTACCTTCTTCAATCACGGCAATAGGTGCATGTATTGGGCTCTTTCTTATGCCCAAATCTTTTAACGTAACGTTTTGATTGTCTACATTTTTTATTATGCTTATTTCACCATTGCTTTCTAAATATGCAGCATGTACATCTCTTATGCTTAAGACATTGTGAAGCCTAAGTTCCGTCATAAGAAGATCTAGGTCTATCTTTGATCTTCTAAGCCCGCTTTTGATTATTTCACCTTCATATATAAGCGGTATCACGTCAGAATCAACTAATTTTCTAAATCTAGTATACTTTATAGTCAAATAATTTAATATTAAGTACAAAGCAGCAAATGTCATGCTGGTTACAACAGGACCTTTTAAGCCTAATTTGCTATCTGATAACTGATGGGCAATTATATTTCCAAATGCTATTGAAATAATAAAATCGCTCATCTTCATCATAGACAGAGTTCTTTGTCCCATGATTTTGATAAGCAATAATAGCAACAAATAAGCAGCAACTGCTCTCAAAACCCATGAGGTCAACGTTAAATCTCCGTAAGCTTCCCAAAACTTTTACATGATATCACCTCATGATTTATTGTTCCACTTAAAATATTTTTATAAATTGTAACTTATATCAAGTGCTTTTACAGAATGTGTTATTGCACCTATTGATATTATATCTACACCTGTTTTAGCAACATCTAATATATTTTTTTCTGTAATATTTCCTGATGCCTCTAATATTGCTCTACCATTAGTTATTTCAACTGCTTCTTTCATCATGTCGATGGTCATATTATCAAGCATAATAATATCTGCACCGTATTTTAACGCTTCCTTCAGCTCATGTATAGTTTCTACCTCAATTTCTACTTTTTTTGTATGAGATACTTCCCCTTTTATCTTTGTTAGTGCATTTTTAATTCCTCCTACAGCTTTTATGTGATTATCTTTTATCAAAATTCCATCTGATAAATTATATCTATGATTGACTCCACCACCTACTGAAACTGCATACTTGTCAAAATATCTAAGCCCAGGCATGGTTTTTCGCGTATCAGTCAATCTAGCATTTGTTCCTTTAATCATATCCGAAAGTTTTCTCACATATGTGGCAATGCCAGACATCCTCTGTATAAGGTTTAATGCAACTCTTTCAGCTTTAAGGCAAGAATTTAAATCTCCGTAAGTTTCTAATATCAAGTCTCCCTTTTTTACGGCTTCCCCATCTGTAAAATATTTTTTATACTCTATATAACTGTCAATGGTATTAAAAACCATTAGAAAAACATCAATTCCTGCTATTATCCCATCATCTTTTGCGTACACGTAACCTTTTGATTTTGTGCCTTTTGGCACAAGCATATCAGTAGTTATGTCGCCCCATGCTAAATCTTCCAGAAGATAACTATCTATTAATCTTTGCGCTATCAATCTGTCTATCAAAATAAATTTCATCTCCTTTTATCAATATATGTTTTCTATACATTTCATTTCTCTCAGGGTATTCTAACCTGTAATGGCTTCCTCTGCTTTCTTTTCTTAGCAATGCAGACATAACCATATACTTGCTTATTGTGTACAAACTCAAAAGCTCGCTTTTATCTCTGTCATCCGCATTTATATCTAATATGCTTCCGTGCAGCATAATCCAATTTAGCATCGCTTTTAAACTGCTTTCACTCCTTATTATGCCGGCATTCTGCTCCATAAGATACTGCAATTCATATTTTATTTTTTCTACATCAATTTCTCTGTCTACCTTGTTATTGTTGAAAAAATGAGATGGAGTGACCTTAACATTTAAATACTTTTTTGAATCATTTACTGCCCGTGTTGAAAAGACTAGGCCTTCCAGCAGTGAATTGCTGGCAAGCCTATTTGCTCCCTGTACACCGGTACAAGCACATTCACCACATGCGTACAATCTCTTTATCGTCGTCTCACCATTCAAATCTGTCATGATTCCACCCATATAATAATGAGCAGCTGGCGAAACAGGTATATAATCTTTTTCAATGTCGATACCCATTTCCTTAACTTTGCTGTAAATTGAAGGAAAACGCTTCTTAAATAAATCATTCCCAATATTTGAAACATCTAAATATACATAATCTAAATTGCTTTTCTTAATTTCGCTTAATATCGCTCTTGACACTATATCTCTAGGAGCAAGCTCATTTAATTTGTGGTAGAAAGGCATAAATCGTACTCCTTTTTCGTTCCTGAGTATACCGCCTTCTCCTCTAACTGCCTCTGATATGAGAAACCTTTCCCCTGTTTTTCCATGCAATGCAGTCGGATGAAACTGCATGAATTCCATGTCTTTTAAAACTGCTCTTTGCCTTGCTGCAATAGAAATACCATCGCCAGTTGAAGTTTTAGGGTTTGTGGTATTTAAAAATAGATTTCCGGCTCCGCCAGTAGCCAGTATTATAACCTTAGCCCAAACAATGAAATATCTGCCTTCATCTAAATCTTTTGCTAAAATACCTTTTACCGTATTATCTTCAACCAGCAAATCCAGCGCTAAAGTATCCTCAAATATTTTTACTCCACTTAAAGCATCAATGAGTGAATCTATTATTTCTTTACCTGTATAATCACCAGCATGAATTATCCGATTATGTGAATGTGCTCCTTCTCTGCCTAATTCTAGCTTCCCATCCTTTTTATCAAATTCAACTCCAATCTTAAGAAGGCGATAAATATTTGATGGCGCCTCTTTAACTAAAATCTCAACAGCAGCTTTATCGCACAAACCTGCACCTGCATAGATGGTATCATCTATATGTGACTTAAAGCTATCAATTTCAGACATTACACAAGCAATTCCACCTTGTGCTAGTGACGAATTGGAATCTGACAATTTATCTTTTGTTATTAGAAAAACTTCTCCATAATCTTTTGCTAAATAGGCTGCATTAAGCCCTGCAATTCCGCTACCCACTATTACATAATCACTTATAAAGCTTTCAATATCATTGGAATCAAAATTAACACTGTAACTCATTTTATCTCTAACATCCTTTTTATTGGAATAATCGCTTTTTTCCTTACGGCATCGGAAACTTTTACCTCAGGTTTCATATTAATAAGGCTATATAAGACATCTTCAATTTTCGTCTTTTTCATGTTAGGACATATTAACTTGTTGGAAGGCAATATAAATTTTTTATCAGGATATTTTTTTTGAAGCTGATGAAGTATACCATCTTCAGTGCAGATTATGAATTCTTTTGCCTCACTTTCACAAACATATTTAATCATTCCAGACGTTGAGAAGATTCCATCTGCAATATCTAGCACTTCTTCCCTGCATTCAGGATGTGCAATAACTTTGGCATCAGGATATTTTTCTTTGGTTAAAATAACTTCTTCAGCAGTCAATTTATTGTGTGTGTTGCAATATCCTTGCCACAATATCAATTTCCGACCTGTCATCTTTTCCACATAATGGCCCAAGTTTTTATCAGGTACAAAAATTATCTCTCTATCTCTAGGTATAGTATTTACAACTTTTACTGCATTTGCAGATGTACAGCATATATCGCTTAATGTTTTAACATCTGCTGTTGTGTTGACGTAGCTTACGACATAGGCATCAGTATGCTCTTCTTTTAATTTTTTTAGCCCTTCATAATCAGCCATTTCAGCCATTGGACAACCTGCACCTATATTGGGAAGCAATACTATCTTGTCAGGTGATAGTATGCTAGCAGTTTCAGCCATAAAGTGAACACCGCAAAATACTACAACATCTGCTTTTGTATCTGCTGCTTTTCTCGATAGCTCCAACGAATCTCCTATAAAATCAGCAATATCTTGTATCTCCGGCCTTTGATAAAAGTGGCTTAATATAAGCGCGTTTCGCTTTTTCTTCAAATCATTTATTTCATTTAAAATGTTATTATCCATTTATATTTCTCCTTTTATAAATTTAATAATATTTTAACACTTGTAAAAACTATTGTCTATATTGATGTATATACATTAGGATGTATTCCATATTCTAACTTAATGTTTAAAGTTTTTTAATAGGCAAAAAAGAAAGTTCACCATAAGTGTCGAATATGGCAGTAAACCAATTCCAACAAATGTGGTGAACCTACACAAATATAAATACTTTCCATTTTCTATATTACTAGTTTTGAAACTTTTAATTAACTTCTACATCATGTTTCAGACTTTTATCTATATCCCATAAAATATAATTTGAGTTACGAATTAATTGATCTTTCTGCTATACTTTGCGGTTTTAGCATGAAATCACCATATGCTACAGAACCATGTTCTCCTAAATCCAATCCATCAATTTCTTCCTCAGACGACGCTCTAAGACCTACTGTAGCTTTAATTATACTAAAGAGTATCGTTGTGGTAACTACTGTCCAAACAAATACTGAAACAACGCCAGTTATTTGTGTGATTAAAAGTTTTAATCCTCCACCGAAAAATAGCCCCCCATCAGTTGCAAGTAAACCAACCATTATTGTTCCAAATGCACCGCAAACTGCATGTACAGATATAGCTCCTACTGGGTCATCTATTTTTACCACTTTATCGAAAAATTCTACAGCAACTATTACTAATATTCCAGCTAGTGCTCCAATGATAACAGAAGATGTTGGATTTACTGCCGCTGTTCCTGCAGTTATTGCAACAAGACCCGCTAATACTCCATTTAAAGTCATGCTAACATCAGGTTTTTTGTATTTTAACCATGTAAATATCATAGATGCCACCCCTCCAGATGCCGCAGCCAAATTTGTCGTTACTGCTATGTGACCTATCATATTAGTAGTACCAGAAAGTGTACTTCCTGGGTTAAATCCGAACCATCCAAACCATAATATGAAAACACCTAATGCGCTAAGAGTAATACTATGACCAGGAATGGCATTAACCTTCCCATCCTTTGTATATTTACCGATTCGTGGTCCAATAATTTTTGCACCTACAAGTGCACTCCATCCACCAACTGAGTGTACAACAGTTGAACCAGCAAAGTCTATAAAACCCATTTTAGACAACCAGCCTCCACCCCATGCCCAATGGCCTACGATAGGGTAGATTATTAGTGAGATTACTGCACTATATATACAGTATGCAATAAATTTAGTCCTTTCAGCCATAGCACCTGATACAATAGTTGCTGCTGTACCAGCAAAAACCGTTTGAAAAATTAAAAATGAAGTTATAGGTATTTTAAGACCAAGGTGATCAAAGTTTCCACTAAGAAAGAAACCAGAGCTTCCAAATAATCCTCCTACATCTTTACCAAACATTAACGCAAATCCTACAGCCCAAAAGAATAAAGAACCAATACAAAAGTCCATTAAATTTTTCATAACAATATTCCCTGCATTTTTAGCTCTTGTAAAACCTGTTTCCACCATAGCAAAACCTGCTTGCATGAAAAATACCAAGAATGCTGCAACCAATACCCATACATTATCGATAGCAACTGCTAATGAATCCAAAGTTAAATTTTCCATACTTCTCAACCCCTCTCATAAATATAAATTGTTAAAAAATTTAACTTCCTTATCTTTTCAACTTAACCATCCCCTTTACTAAAAAATTAAGGTGCTTATCTGCAAGATAAAGCACCTTTGCTTTTCAAAGTATTTTACTATAAAGCAATCATATATGGTAATTGCTTTAAAAACTACCTATGTGTGTCACAAATAATGCATCATCGCATTATTATAAAAATAAACGCTCTAATATGTGAGATTAACCTCATATATTAGAGCGTCTTTGCTCTGTCACTTTAAAGTATAAATTATTTAATATTATTATACCTATAGCTTTTGTATATGTCAATAAAAAAATTTAAGTTGTAAGCTATAATTATAAAAACTTTTTAAAATTAATGTAGCCATAAATTAATAATTATTTTGTTATACAAAGATTTTATTGTATAATTTTCTTAGGCATAACTAAGTTCATACATAATACATTGTTATATATTTTTTAAACTTATTACTAAATAAAAATATATTTATAGCAAAATACTTAGGGGCTAACTTTCTTCGCGTAGGTAGAAGAGTCAACCTCTTGTATAAACAATTTTTATAAGGAGGTTTAATAGCTTATCATGGATGTTATTGAATTAGCCGCTGAGCTTATGTCTTTATCGGCAAGAACAGCTCCAAAAGCTTCTGGTCAGGATTTTATCGAAACAAAAATAGTAACTGGTGATGACTTAAAAAGGCTTAATGAAGATATGGTAAAATACGGTGTTGAATCCGGAAAGAAAAATTTCGATAGAGACGGGAAAAATGTAGAAAGGTCTGGCGCCGTCCTCCTTATATCCCTAAACAAGCCTAAAAAAGCCGGCCTCAACTGTGGCGCATGCGGTTACAACAAGTGCGACCAGTTACCTGACTTCAAAAAAGGAACAGAATTTGACGGTCCTATGTGTGCATGGAGGCTTATAGATCTAGGCATAGCGATAGGATCTGCTGTTAAGACAGCAAGTATGCTGAATGTCGACAATAGAATAATGTATAGAATTGGCATCAGCGCAAAGAGATTGAATTTAATTGATGGTGAAATTGTAGTAGGTATACCATTATCAGCAACAGGTAAAAACATATATTTTGATAGATGATTTATCGGGACATGACAAATATGTTGTGTCCCTAAAAGTTTATCACATGTTTCTAAATCCTTCTCCCAAAACTTCGTGAGCAGTTGATAAAATGACAAATGCCTTTGGATCAATTTTTTTGACGACATTTCTAAGTGATGTTACCTCACTTCTATTTACTACAACAAGCAAAACATTTTTTTCCTTTTTTGAGTACGCTCCAACGCCCTTTAATTCAGTTACTCCTCTATCCATGTCGTACAATATAGAGTGACTTATTTCCTCATATTTGTCCGAAATTATTATAGCAATTCTTTCGTAATCGGTTCCTTCCTGTATGACATCTATCACTTTTATAGCAATGAATTCTGTTGCAAGTGCATATAAGGCAAGTTCAGGACTAAACTCAATTCCAGCCAGCGCTATGATTATGAAATCTATAATCAACAGGATTCTTCCAACTGTTAAAAATGGTATGTATTTATGTAGCGTCATAGCTGCCAAATCGGTACCTCCTGTCGTTGCCCCGTATTTAATAACGATTCCAAGGCCTAAACCCATAATAAGCCCACCGTACACTGCAGCAAGCATGGCATTATGTGTCAATGGCTTCAAAAATGCCAGCGCATCAATCGAAACACCAAGAAGCAGTGTTGAGTACAATGTTTTAGCACCAAAGACAGAACCTAGGACTTTTATTGATATCAAAAAAAGAGGAATATTAATAAGGAGCGTCACTGCTCCTACAGGCCATTTGAAAATATGATTTAAAACGATGGCAAGTCCGCTTACACCACCTGGTGCAATTTGATTCGGTATCAAAAATAAATCAAGGGACAAAGTAAGAAGCAACGTTCCTATTGTAATCCATATAAAATCAATTATAATCTTTTTTAATTTTTGGCTCATACAATTACCTGTCCTTTCTTACTTTATGCTAAATACTATAAAGACTTTTTTGAAAATAACACTTTAATTGCAAATTTTGGCAGTGCCATCATGCGTTTATATCTCCAAGGCTCTTTCATTAAGCGATAGAACCATTCCAGCCCTAACTTCCTGTATATCTCAGGTGCACGTGTAACTTTACCTGCAATTACATCAAAACTACCTCCAACGCCTATTGCTACTTTTACGTTTAGCTTGTTTCTGTTTTTATATATCCATTTTTCCTGTTTAGGCGCTCCTAATGCCACAAAAAGCAAATCAGCCTTTTTATCATTTATATCATTTATAATCTCTTCTTCATCTATTTCGCTGAAATACCCATCGTGGAACCCAACTATATCGATCCCCTGATATCGGCTTTTTAAATTTAGATACGCACCCTTTACAACATCTGCTTTAGCACCAAGAAGATATATTTTATAATGCTTCAGCGATGCTATCTTTATCAATTCCATCATGAGATCAAATCCAGCAACCCGCTCTGGCAACTCCTCTTTATATATCTTTGATGCGAAAATAACACCGCTGCCATCAGGAACATTCAAATCAGTTTTATTTAATATTTCCTTATATTCATCATCATTCTGTGCCATCATTACAATCTCAGCATTTGGAGTCGCAACAATGTGAAGCCTGTCCTCCGATAAGAAATTTTCTACAATATCCACTGCATTTTTCATCGTAACTTTATCTATTGGTACACCGAATATTACAAACCTATCAGCCATTTTTACACCTCATCATTTAGATTTGTCAAATACATTAAAATTATTGTCAGACAATTTTCTAAGCTCTTCAAGATGGATTTTTAAGTTATCAATAAAATTATCTCTATTATCTAAAATACTTTCTGCATAATTAACTAGCTCATCAGAAGAAAATTTATCTATCTTAAAAGATTTTAAATTTATTGACTTTAGAAAACCATCTATCTTCGGATCATAAGATATGCCTATAAATGGAACGAGGCTCACCAAAGCAAATACTAACGAATGTAATCTTACGCCGATAAGTAACTGACAATTCTTTACTATACCCAATATCTCTTTAGGTTCATACTTGCTCTTTATTATCTTATAAGGTGATTTTAAGTAATTTGCTACTTTTTCGCTTTCAGCGTCATCCTTATTATAATAAAACGGCAAAAATACCACTTCTAAATTGTATTTTTTTGATATATCGTCAACAGCTTTCGCCAACTCTACCCTTGATAGCTCGTTGTTGCCCCATTCTCTAGTACATACAACTATGTACTTTCCCTTATCTATTCCTTCATTTCTCAATATTTCTTCTAACCTTTCATCGCTACAGGGAGCAAGATCTACAACAGGGTCTGCGGCAAGGATGACATTTTTCTCGATATTAAGTTCCTTTAAAAAAATCATAGAATCCTTGTCCCTTACTGTAATCAAATCAACCCTTCTTAAAATGAAGCTGGATAACAGTCTATTGTACTTATGCTCTAACGGTCCTATCCCTTGTCCCACAATGTATACCTTTTTTCTTAATAAAATCCCAAAAAAAATAATCGATAGGTAATACCATAAGCTTTTGCTGCTGGTAATATCTTGTATTAAACTTCCTCCGCCACTTAACAATATATCCGTATTTTTTATGGCATTAAAAACTTCTTTAAATGAATTTCTGTATATAGATTTGACATTGTATCTAAACGATGTATTAGTAGGTGTATTTGAAAGCACTGTTATATCATTTATGCCCTTTTCTCTTAACCCGGCGATAATGCATTCCAAAACCGCATCGTCACCGGTGTTTTCAAAGCCATAATAGCCCGATATCAGAATTTTCATTATCTATACCTCCATGGCTTAATAGCACAATTTTGAACTAATAAAATCAATTAATCACTTTTCTCTTGTTTATATATCTAATTATAAAATCTACGACAATTAAAGCAACTACCCCTATTATTACTCCAAAAATCCAGCTTATAACTGTCCTCTCAAGCGCTATTTTTAGGACACTCTCTACATGACTCATCGTATTTGGCATTGATAGTATTCCAATTGATGCTAAGATTCCCAAAATGAAATTCAGTGGTTTTGATTTATTTTTTGCTGCATATATGGCCAATATCAAAGCAGGATAACCTACTAAAAATTCTTTTGTCCTAGGTCTTGCGACAAGATAGTGTTCCAGTAAACTTCTAAATTTAAGCTCTATCGCAGTCGGCTTTACAATTGGTGAATTACCTGTCCTTGAAATATAAATAACACCAACAAAGCCCGCAATCAAAACGGCTAGAACATGCCAAATTTTAATTTCAGTATTTAAGATTTTTATAGAAGCATCTGAAAGCTTCTTAAATGTATTTATACCACATACTTTATAGCAGTAATATGCTATATATACAACTACAGGAACTATAAATGAAAGTTTTACACCTCTAAAATAATCTAGTTTCAGCATGTACTTGCTGTCTGCCATTATTGCAGCTATTATTAAACCGCCGATCAAAGATATCAAAACAGTTTTAAAGAAAATAGACAAAGAATTTCTTACGTAATGGCTATCGTCACCATTCTCAATAATCTTTTTGCTCTCTTCTATAAAATATCCAATAGCCAATGATGGATATATTATCGACGACATCAATGCTACAGCTTTAACACCAAGATCGTTGTACTTGCTTAAAAGTAAAAATGCTGTAAATAAAACGCCTAATGTAGTGAGTATAATAGAATATTTATCTTTAAGCCCAAAAAGCATCAGCAAAAGCACTCCACCTGCAACTACGCCAAGAGAAATCAAGATTTCAATTATTTTTGATTGATGAATTGGACTTAACGGTTTTACTATCCCTAAATTTAGTCCAGCATACTGTATAAGATTTTTTATATCTTTCAACATGGATATATTTTGTTTCATGTTAAATGCAGCAGTCTTTGTGGTATCTACCTTTGCTCTAATGTATACTATTCTTACATCTCTTTCAATAATAGACCTGTACCACCTATCTACTATGCCATTTACATCGTATTTATCTGTTTCCGCCTCTGATAAACCGTAAATTTTAGCACCTCTGTAATCATCAAATTTTGCAAATTTCTCTGTGCCAGCTTGCAGTTTTTTGCCCATAGGTGTATCGATTATGCCTATAGCCACACCATTCTTCTTAAACAAAGATGCAGCGTATGATATCTTATCAGGATTTCCCAAAACATCATTGCCACCAAATATGACTGTTTTGACATCATACTGTTTTAAAAGATCTATATAGCTTTGAATATCCTTATCCTTAATGCCGTTGTAATTCTCTATTCTCGGTATAATATCAAACCCCAACGATTTTATCATATCTAAATCATCTTTGTTAAAGCCTAAACCTTGATCAGCAAAAGTATCCATGTCCTCGTTGATTATAAATGCAAAATTTTTGCCTTTTTTAAGCACTGTTAATTTATTGCTTGGCACTCTTTTTGCCAAAGATGATTTTAAAAATTCATATACTTTAGGGTCATTTGTAGCTACAACGATGTAATCTTTCTGTACCTTTTTCTGACTGTCGTTTAAATTTTTTAGGTACTCAGCTAAAGCTGCATTACCTGTACTGTCTTTTAAATTATAAATATTTTCTACATCAGACAATTTATGTAATGATATATCGCCAATCTCTTGAAGTCTATTTAGCGTGACTTCAGGCACTGCAACCCCTTTTAAGCCATTTTCCTTAAATTTACTTAATACGTCTTGGATACTCGATCCTGTATTTGACGCTAGTTTTTCAAAATTGTAAAGATCTGCCACAGTTTCAACTGTGTTATACTTATTTTCAACACTAATTCTAGAAATATCTACAAATACAGACACAACTAATGACAAGACTATTAGAAACACTAGTATTCTTTTTAAGCTCAAAGAATATCGCTCCTTTTTCCTTTTAGTTATTATTTATATCACTAGAATTATATCACTTAAATATAACCTTGAGCAATACCATATTTTAGAAAAAAATAAAGCGCTTTTAAAGCGCACCTTAATTTTTTGTATATTTTCCCATAACTACTACAATCGTATAACTTTTCGCTTTTATTCCCCTACCATCGGACCTTGGAAACAGCAAAAGATGATTTGCTGGTATCACAGCATTATTTTTTAAATCTTTACCACCTGTCAAATCTGACACTCCATCAGTGCTTGTAACGATCGTTGAAGAATTATCTGTTCTGACGATAGCTTCTGAACCCTGATACAAAGTAATGCTCTCTCCTGGATTTAGCTCAACTATATCATAGCCGCTTGTCGTCCCGCTGCCCGCTTTACTGTCTACATAGCTTTTTAAATCATCGTACTTACTGTCCACATAGCTTTTAGTTACTAAAGGATCTTGTTGGCTTCCGGGGTCTTGAGTTGAATCCGCATAAACTATTCCAAGTACAGCTAATATAGCAACAAATATCAATATTAATGCATAAATTTTCTTCACTATGCAAAACCTCCTTTTCATTCTATTTTATACTTAAATTCTACTATTTTCAACAACGATTACCTAAGGAAATGTTTTAAAAAGCATAAAAATAAAAGGACATTACTTTGTTTAGTCCTTTAAAAATCTATTAACCCTAGGCTTATTTGCAGCGCCTCATTTACTTTTTCCATCATCTCTTGATCAAAATGACCTATTTTTTCCCTAAGCCGCTTTTTATCTATAGTCCTAATTTGTTCTAATAATATAACAGAATCTTTATTAAGTCCGTATTCCGTCCCATTTATCTCAACATGTGTTGGCAATTTAGCCTTGTTTATTTGAGATGTTATTGCTGATACAATAACTGTAGGGCTGTACTTATTGCCGATGTCGTTTTGTATAACAAGTACGGGCCTAACACCACCCTGTTCTGAGCCTATCACAGGGCTTAAATCAGCATATAAAATATCTCCACGCTTTATAATCATATCAATCACACTTTTTTAATTTTTTTTCATATCCGTTAAAACATTCATTGTCAGCGGTTAGGCCCAATTCCGCAAGTTCTGCATTTATTGCCGCCATCTCAAGGTACCCTTTTTTCATGCTCTCCCTTATTTTCATCTTCTTTCTTTCCTTGATGTACAGCTTCATAGCTTCTCTTATAAATTCACTGCGGTTTCTATTTTCCATAGCAGCAAGCACATCAACTTCTTCCAGTAAGCTCTCCGGCAAACTGACGAGTATTCTTTTTGTCTCGCCCACAATTATGACCTCCTAACACACTTATATAATTTATTATATACTGCTATATATATTAATGTCAATCTTTATTATTTTTATACATAATATTTAACATTTTAAATAATTTTCTACTTTTGTTATCTCTCCATTAAATATATATATTCTTGGTACCCTTCTGGATATTCCACAATATACTTCATAAGAAATAGTTTTTAATTTATTTGCTATTTCATCTGCACTTACGATTTTGCCGTCTGATTCACCCATAATCGTGGCAACATCGCCTTCTTTTACGCCTTCAATTGACGTTACGTCCACCATACATTGATCCATGCATATCTTCCCCACAATAGGCGCATATTTACCTTTTATTATGACACTGTGATTATTTGACAATAGTCTATTTAGTCCATCTGCATAACCAATAGGCAATGTGGCTATCCGGCTTTTTCTGCTTGTCTTGTATGTCCTATTGTAGCCTATATACTCACCTTCCGGAACATCTTTTATATATACAATTCTAGACCTTAGGGACATAGTGCATTTTAAGTTGATCTTTTTATCAACTTCTTCTGACGGATAACTTCCATACAGTATAATGCCAGGCCTTACCATATCAAGATGTGTTTCAGGCATATCTAATATTGCAGCGCTGTTCGCAATATGCCTTATTGGGATATCTATTCCACTTCTTTTTAAGCGATCCGTAAGATCATTAAATATTTTAAATTGCCGCATAGTGTATTCTTTATCCCTTTCATCGGATGACGAAAAGTGGCTGAATATACCTTCTATATAAATTCCATCCAGTGAAGTCATAGCAACAATTTCCTCATACGCTTTATTCATATCGTTGTAACCAATGCGTCCCATGCCAGTATCAATTTTTACGTGAATTTTTGCAGTTTTCCTCTGCTTTACCGCTTCCTTTGAAATTTCCTTTGCATAGCCTAGCTCAAATACAGTTTGTGTTATATCATACTTTACAATTATATCTGCAAACTTTGGCGGTGTGTATCCCAATATTAATATAGGTTTAATGATTCCGTGCTCTCTCAATTCAAGTGCTTCATCGAGTGTTGCAACCGCAAGATAATCAACACCGCATTTAATTAATTCTTTCGATATCTCATATGATCCATGTCCATACGCATTTGCTTTTACAACACCCATTATCCCAGCCTTTTTATCTGTTATTTTTCTGATCTCTTTATAGTTGTAAATTATATTATTAAGATTGACTTCTGCCCATGTAGGCCTATACAAATTAAACATTTTTACCTCCAAATTATATTAAGGAATTTAAAATCAGCAACATCTCATCAGAACTAACTTTTTCATTTGAAAACACATCAATAATAAGCCCATTTCTATCAACTACATATTGATTATCTTTTTTGTAGTATGAAATATTGCCACTTGTCTTTTTTTCAAAGCCATTTCCGTCAAAATTATAAACACTTTCAACAATTTTTATTATATCATTACCCCTCAAATATGTTAAATTTATTGCATTATTATTTGACATATCTATACTGACATTTACAAGTACATAATTTCCCGGCATATATTCAGGAAATACTGGATTTATACCTGTATATTTATATACATCTTTTATATCTATTGATAAATCATTTTGTATATTCATATATCTGCTAAATGTAGAAATATCGCTTTGACTAAAAAGGCCATCTTCTAGCTTAGGATTATACATAAAACTTTTGTATCTTATCTCGGCAAAAAGCTCTCCTTTTATATCGTATATCTTCATAGATGACGGCTTAAAATCTTTTTTTGAAAACTCCATCACCTCATTGTACATGAAAGTATTTCCTTCTGGAATAGGAACATCAATGCTGTAAGATTCCACTCCATCCTCTTTTTTTATCTCCCCAGCCATTTTAAAATTATTTATAAATGAGGCAAAAAGGGAATACGCAGGTATGTTCTCACTATTGTCTTCGATGAACGACTGATTAACCTTTGAAAAATAAACGTAGCTTCTGCTTCCATCAAATACGATCACTTTATCAGGTTTATCCGATTCATCATATATTTCCATGCGGTACTTCCCATCTTTGTAAAGCTGCTTCATACTATACTTCTTTACATTTTTATTGTTATGAAGTTCAATATCTACATCTGAAGTATAACTTTTTAAATTGTCAAGAGACTTTTTTATATTGGAAAATGCATCTCCATGAGGCTTTTTCATGCATCCTGAAAATTCAATAGTCATCATCAGTAGAAGTGCCAATAAAAGTCTCTTCAATCACATCACCTCTTCACAATTTTATAGCATACGGAATATGCTCAATTATATTTGTGGCCGTTACACCATACTCTCCATACTTGTCTGCCGCCAGATCACCCGCTTTTCCATGATAAAACACGCCATATACTGCTGATTTTATGCTAGTCAGTCCCTGAACCAAAAATGAAGAAATCATTCCAGTCAAGACATCCCCAGATCCTGCCGTCGCCATACCCGGATTTCCTGTACAATTAATATATATGCCTTCAGTGCTGTTTCCTATTACTGTTCTTGATCCTTTAAGCACAAGTGTTACTTTATATTTATCAACAAATTTTTCTACCGTATCATATATATTTTTATTTATATCATCGATAGAAATACCTAAAAGACGTGACATTTCCCCCATGTGAGGCGTCAAAATAATGTCTTTACCATAAATGATATCTACCATATTTGATAAAGCATTCAATGCATCTGCATCCAGTACTATTGGTTTATCTATTCTTAATATTATTTCTTTTATAAATGTTTTAATATCCTCACTATTAGAAAGCCCTGGTCCTATTGCTACAGCATCTACGCTTTTAGCAATATTTAAAACTTCTTCAACTGAGCCTTTGTAAAATGCTCCATTTTTGTCATCTACACCGTACGTTATAATTTCTTTTAAACTTTCCTGTAAGATAGGCTGAATAGTTTTAGGAACCGCTAATTTTACAATTCCACAGCCAGTTTTAATAGCACTCATGGCACACAATGCTGCAGCTCCAGTCATATTCTTTGAACCAGCTATAATCAATAGTTTTCCATAATCGCCTTTATGCGTATTTCTACTTCTCTTAGGCAGAATGACATCAGTCTGGGATATGAGGTGATATTTGCATTTAAAACTGTCAATCAAATTTTTTGGTATGCCTATATCTGCAACAACTACATTTCCCGAATGTTCAACCCCCGGATATACAGCAATTCCTTTTTTCATGAACTGCATCGTTATTGTTTCGTTAGCCTTAACTGCACATCCTTCTACACGCCCATTGTCTCCATTTATTCCGGATGGTATGTCGATAGATATGATGTACTTTCCAGATCTATTTACAATTTCTATCAATTCTTTGCTTATACCTGTTATCTCTCTGTCAAGTCCGGTACCATACAATGCATCAATTACTACATCGCATTCCTTGATATTTTTCTCAAAAAATTTTAACTGCTCCTTCTGCAGTATTTCAGCAACAAAAATCCCCATATTAATTATTATGTCGAGATTTTTCTTGGCATTCCCCAATATTGCTGCACTGCTGGTCGTAATAAAGACTTTCACGTCAAACCCGCTGTTAAATAGATACCTTGCGGCTACATATCCATCTCCGCCATTATTCCCCTTTCCACACAAAATGATGACATTATTTTTCTTGTTTTTTAATAAATATTCCTTTGAATGTTCTGCTACAATTCTGCCTGCATTCTCCATCAGGCATATTGATGGTATCCCTACCGTATTTATTGCTATAGACTCAATATCTCTCATTTCTTTATTTGAAACTATTTTCATATAAACCATCTCCATAAATTTTTTTACTTATGTATATTATAATCTGAATAATACTATAAAAAAAGAAGGCTGAAAGCCTTCATATAGCAATTTTACATTCTTTTGCATATTCGTCATAATCAGTTATGTATTCGTAGTACATATCATCAATTATGTCTGATAGGTGCAGTGGAGACAAGTCTTCATCGCAAAATTTCCTTGCCAATGTTTCGACTTTGTCCTTATATGGACTTATATGCACCACAGCATCCCCAAATTCTTTCTCAATTACATTGTTCGCAAATACTTGCTCTGAAATTTCGATTCCATAGGAAGGAACTTCGACGTTTTCACTACCATTAAATACATTCACGTTTGATTTTACAACAGCATACTTCCGCACAATCATTTTGTCACCATAGTTTATTGTCGATACATATTCGCTTACTCTTTTGTAATACATATTTAGAACCTCCTTAATTCGTTCTAAGCTTTAAATTTTTATCAAAGATTTACTATTAATGTAAAAATTCTATTATAATATTCTATTTATCCCTCAAAAATCCTTCTTTTTTTAGAATATTTTTTATCGACAGAAAATGATATAATTTTTCAGTTGTAAACATTTAACACCACATAAATAGCCAGTTTCCTTGTTTTATGAAAACAAATCAACCAGATTAATACACTATAATGGTGAAATATGTCGAAAATATTTTTAAAAAATAAAAATTTAAAAAGGACTTCTTTAAAGAAATCCTTTTTTAACGGCTTCTTATGTAATCAATAAACTGTTTTGCAGATCTAGGTGACATTCCATTGTGCCATGCGCACCATCTAAGGGATTCACTTTTTAATGTATCCATGTCTAAACTAATGCCGTATTTCTGAGCCAGTGATTTTACGATTTTTAGATATCCCTCCTGATTTGGGGACATGAACGTAATAGTAATTCCAAACCTATCCGCAAGCGACAACTTTTCTTCTTTTGTATCCATCAAATGAAGCTCATTTTGAACACTGTCATCTAAATACTCTCTTATCAAGTGCCTTCTATTAGATGTAGCGTATATAATTACATTTTCAGGAAGCTTTTCAATACCACCTTCCAGCGTAGATTTTAATATTTTGTATTCAGTTTCATTTTCTTCAAATGATAAATCATCCAAAAATAAGATAAATTTCAGTCCTCTGCTGCTTATAATATTTATTATCTTGTTTAGATCCATCATATCTTGGCGACTTACTTCAATCAGTCTGAGGCCCTTTTTGTAGTACATATTAAGCACAGCCTTTACAGTAGATGATTTACCAGTTCCTCTATCCCCATACAACAGTATGTTTGACGCAGGAAGTCCTCTCATAAATCCATCCGTGTTATCTATGACGATTCTATGTTCCTCTTCGTATCCTACAAGATCATCAAATTCCACAGGATCAGGATTTTCAACGCCGATAAGCTCCCCATTATTCCACCTAAATGCTCTATATCTGTTGAATATACCGCAACCATTTTTATTATAATAGTCGATTATCTCGTCTATACTCTTACAATCTAGTATATCTACAATGTCACATTTGTTCGAATGATTAATAAGGTTTTCCCACGGCGGCATATTAAAAGATAAGTGTTCTTCCACGTATCCTATTAAATCCACATCTGCAAGTTTTTTTAAGGTTTCTAACTCTTTTTCTGCCGCCATTTTAAGCCTTTTATCTATCATGTCTTGTCCAAACTTCTCAGATAAAAGGCTAAAAATATTTTCATCAACTTTTACTAAATCATTAATTTTTGACTTCCATATGCCGTTGTAAATATCGTTCTTTACAGCGTATTTCGTCAACTCAGAATACAATTCGCTATACAGTTTATATACGCCATCTACATCCGGCTTTCCATCAGATATAAACTCTAAAATTTTAACAAATTTTTTAACTGTATCGTCACTAAGCACGTTTTTGTATATTACGACTCTTCTCAAATCTTTTATCAATTCATTTATATATTGTTTAGTCACAACAATTATCCCCCTTTTACAATTTATATTACTTTTATATATACTTTTCTACTTCTAGGACCATCAAATTCGCAAAAATATATTCCCTGCCATGTTCCTAGCTGAATTTCTCCGTTTTCTACTATCAAATTGACAGAGTTACCTACCAAAGCCGACTTTATATGTGCATCTGAGTTGCCTTCCATATGCTTAAAACGTATATTGGGAATAATTTCATCCAATCCTCTAATAATATCATCTTTTACATCAGGGTCGGCATTTTCGTTTATTGTCACCCCAGCCGTTGTGTGGGGCACAAAGACAGTACAAATTCCGTCTTTTATGCCGCTTAATTTTATCGCGCTTTTTACTTCCTCTGTTATATCTATCATGGATTCTCTAGAATGCGTGTTTATTTTCAATATTGTCATAAAACCACCCCGTTCTTGATTATTATATAAATTATAGCAAATTTATCTAAAAGATAAAATCATTCAGCACTTACTTTGAATCTAACATGAATAAAAATTTTTTATAAAATCAGTAACTTCACCTACAGAATATATAAGAAGCCTATGCAGTGCCCTCGTACATGCAACATACAAAAGTCTTCTATCAAATTCAGTTTTATAATTTTCTTTCGATACGTTAAAAACAAGCACTGCATCAAATTCTAACCCTTTTGCAGCATACGGCGTAATAACATTAACGCCTTCTACTATCTCTTCATCGCTTGAATCTAAAATTCTTAAATCAATCTTATTTTTCATCATGCTGTAGACTTCTTCCAATTCATCTTTCGTCTTGCAGATCACTGCAATAGTCTTATACCCATGACTTAAAAGCATATCTATATCTTCAAGCATAACATTACATATTTCCTCAAAGCTATTTTTTTGGACTAAACGTGGTTTTTCGTCATGCCTATCAAATGGTATTATTTTTGGAGAGTGTTTAAGCAATTTTCTGTTGAATTCATTTATTTCATAAGTCGACCTGTAACTTTTTTCTATGAAAAATTTTTTGACTTTCATTCCTTCAAAAACATCTTCTATTACATCGTAAAAAGCAACGTCTACTTCTCTATCCAGTGTCTGAAAGACATCCCCTAATATAGTAAACTTAGCACCTTCAAATATTAATTTGAAAATTTCATAAAAGATACGTGGATAATCCTGTGCTTCATCTACAACCACGTGTTTTATTCTTTTATCGGTTTTAAATCCTTCAATCTTGCACTTCAAGTACAAAAGAGGGCCACAGTCTTCATAGCTTATAAATCCATTTTTTAACGATTTATACGTCATGTGAGCAATTTCATCTATATCCTCTGGTAAATTTATCCCATGTGAAAGCTTTTTTAATAGATCCATATTTGAAAATAACAGCTTATAAACATCAAAGTAGTTTATTTGAGTAAAACTGCTTATCTGGTTTTTAATTGCCTTCATCTCTTTTATGGATAAAAGTCGGCTGTAAGACTTTACTTCAAACTCATGTTCCTTATAATTTTCAACGAATTTCTCAATCTTTGAAAGCCTGTTTCGCCTTAAGAGATGAATTTTTTCAAATATCATTTTTTCTATTCGCTCTAGTCTTTTCTGTATAGGCCGATTCATCTTGTTATTTAAAAATTCATTTTTTAAATCCTGTCTCGTGTAAATGACTTTTCCATCATAATATATATCTGTAAACTCAATCATTTTTCTTTCATAGTATGATACAAACCTGTCTAAGATCTTGACAAATTCCAAAGAGCCTTTAAATCTTATTGAATCAGCTTTTATTTTATCCTCATTTGAAGCAAGTCTCTCGATGTATCGAGACCTTTCCTCTATCATTCCACTGTCGCTTAAAACATCTTTCAAAAAATCCTCAAAAATAATCTGATTTACATTTTCCTCTCCTAGCTCAGGTAATACATTTTTTATATACTGGCTAAATATATTATTCGGTGAAATTATAAGTATATCATCTTTTTTTAAATTTTTATCTCTACCAAAATACAATAGATATGCTATTCTGTGAAGTGCTATTGACGTTTTTCCGCTTCCTGCAACACCTTGTACAATCAAAATGTCGCTATCGGTATCTCTTATAATGATGTCTTGCTCCCTTTGTATCGTCTCAACAATCGTCCTCATTTTAGCTGTCGAGTTTCGACCCAATACCTCTTTTAGTATTTCATCATCGATCACCAGATTACAGTCAAAGTAATACTTAAGCTTAGAATCTTTGATGGTATATTGCCTTTTTAACACTACATTTCCTTCTACAATGCCGTCAGGTGCTATAAAATAAGCCCTGCCCTTTTCGAACTGGTAAAATATGCTTGATATAGGTGCTCTCCAATCATATACAAGTATATCAAATGTATTTGGATCTCTTAAAGTGTGCAAACCAATATATATTTTTTCTATTTCGTCTGATCCATCTTCGACGAAGTCGAATCTTCCAAAATACGGCGAATCAAGCATTTTATTAAATATATTTAATTCTTTCAATGTATTATTGTAGTACATCGTCTGTCTTTTAATCTCCATCAAATATGGATTCACTTCTACAAGATTGTCAAAATTGCTGGGAACCTTAGGAGCATTTTCCATAACTGCATTTCTTAATTCCAAAAGATTTGACTCCTCTATCATAAGCAATTGTCTCAACCTATAAAGCTCATTTTTGATAAAATCGATAGTTTTATTAAGATATCTTAATTCTGCCTGATAATCATCAACGTATTCCATTTTATCACGCTCCTAAAATTTTTGCTTAGACATTGCTTATTAACATTATACCTTGTTCGTGTTGATACATATTCTGTGGATATTGTGGATAACTTTGTTAATAACTGAATTTCAATTGTTGTCAATGTGAATTACATGTTAGCACAGCAAAAATAGTTCTTAAAACAAACAGTGCTGTTTTTACATATAAAAAATCATAGCTCTAAAATTAGCTTGTACACATAGTAAAAAGACAACATGTTTACCAAAACCGACAGAGGTATCAAAATCCTAAAGCTTATGTGTTTTGTCTTATTGCGGAATACAAGCTTTCAATTAAATTTTAAAACAAACATTTCAAAAAATAAACTGCCAGGATAAAAAATATTTATTCCTATCATTTTACTGTGATTTAAATCACATTATTTTAATATGCGTTCTGATATACTATCACTAGAAAAAGGAGGATGTTGATTATGGAAAATAAAATTGATAAATTGGCAGATATCTTAAAAAGGTTAAACAATAACGAAGATCCTGACTCTGTTAAAAATGAAGCAAAAGAGTTAATAGAGGATCTAACTGCTGAAGAATTATCTTTAGCAGAGCAAAAATTAATCGATGAAGGAATTGAAGCAGAAGAATTAAGAGGTCTTTGCTCAGTTCACATAGAGATGCTAGAAGGACAGTTAAATGGTTTAAAGGCATCACTGCCTCATGACCATGTTCTAAACACGTTTATAGAAGAGCATGATGAAATACTTAAATTGCTTGATAGGCTGGAACAGTTAAACGCTAAAATACAAAAAATGAAATCATCTGAAGAAAGTGCGACAATATTCAGCGACCTTAAAAATACTGCTGAAGACATTTTAAACGCTGAAAAACATCATAAAAGAGAAGAAGATGTATTATTCCCAGAGATGGAAAAGTTGGGTATAACAGGACCAACGAGAATAATGCGACTTGAGCATGATGAAATTAGATTGAGAAAAAGAAAGCTGGTAGAACTAGCAAATAACATTGGTTACATCCACTTTATAGACTTTAAAAATAGAGTAAATGAACTATCAAACTATATCGTATTTAACATGAGAGATCACATATTTAAAGAAAATTATATCCTATATCCAACAGCTTATGAAGCTATAGCTGATGATAATCTTTGGAGCGACATGAAAAAAAGATGCGATGAAATAGGCTACTGCCCATTTACACCTTTAAAATAATATTTTAGGTGGTATCATTTGATACCACCTTTTACGTTTTTAAATCTTTTTCTGCATAAAGTCTATCTGTCTTCAATATGTGGCTTTCTATCCAATCAACAACAAAGTTTAAAATTTCCTTTATGTACTCATCTTGGTTTTCATCTACCTTGTCCAAATCTATGTTGTTTATCTTCTCTTTGAAGTCATCATGCAATACCTTATGTGAGAGCAGCTTCCTATAACCTATGCTTTTCATATAATCTTCTTCATAATCAAAATGATATAATGCATAATTTTTTAAATCTTTGATTATATCAACAATACGATCATATTTGTCTACATGAAACTCATCTTTTAGAAGGTCGTATGCTTCATTAGCAATATCAAATAGCCTTTTATGCTGTTTGTCTATTTCTTCAACGCCTAAGCGAAATTCTTCCCTCCACGTTATCATTTTAATCTCCCCTTTTCGATATTTCTCTTCTCATACAATTTTAATATATTGGAATATTTAAAACAATATCTTTTCCTTATAAAAGTTTTGATGGTGTCAATGTTTAAAAAATAGTATAATTAATACTGTGCAAATAATGATTCGGGGTGATCTTAATGAAGTATAAAATGGTAGTAGCCGACGCAGATGGAACCTTACTAAATGATAAAAAAGAAATAACAGTCGCAACAAAGAATAGCATTGAAAAATTTCGTGACAAGGGCGGTATTTTTACATTAGCAACCGGTCGAGGAATTTTATCTGCAACACCGTATATAAATGAGCTTAATATTGATGTACCTGTTATACTATTTAATGGATGTATGATATACGATCCCGTAAATAAAAAAATATTACATAAAAAATATCTTTCAGATGATCTATACAAGCTTACAGCAAATCTGTGGCAAGAAGGAAGGTACGATGTCGAGATACTTGTATACAGTATAGACGGCATATTTGTAAATAAAATTTCGGATTTTATCAAATCATATATGGCTATAGAACACGTCAAATGTGATATTGTAGATGACCTTTCCAGCCTTAATAAAATAATAAAAGTATTGTTTAGAGGCAACAGCAAAACGTCTTTAAAGCTTGTAGACGAAATAAGGCAATTATCAGACGAGCCTTTTACGTGCGTTCAGTCAGATGAATTTTTTATTGAGATATTGCCCTACGGCGTTACAAAAGGTTCAGCTCTCGTAAAATTGTGCGACATATTAGACATAGATATAAAAAGCGTTGTAGCAATAGGTGATCAAGACAATGACAGAGAAATGATTTTAAAGGCAGGGTGCGGCGTAGCCATGGGAAATGCCGATGATAGCATAAAGAACAGTGCCAATTATATAGCTAAATCTAATCTTGAAGATGGCGTAAGCGACATATTGGAAAAAGTCATTAATGAAGAAATTTAAATTTACCAAATTAAAATAAGCCGGATTAACCGACTTATTTTAATTTCTATCATCTGCTTTGAAAATCATATACCATCTTTGATATTTCTCTTATTACAGTGTATGCATCTGAATTATCAGATCCGTCCACATTATTGCCCATCACCGTCAATATATATGGCCTTGACGGATAAAATACAATTGCAGTATCATTTACAACATCCGAAAGATTGCCAATTTTATGAGCAACAGTTATATTGCTTGGCAGTGGATATGAAATCCTGTCATTGTATATGGTATTTTCAAGGTAATTTAGAAGTTCTCCTGCAGTGCTGCTGTGAGTATTTGCATAATTTAACAATTTTTCCATATACAAGCTCAAATCTCTCGGTGATGTGATATTACTTGTATACGGTATAACATTAGCACCCATGCTTTTCATAAAGTTTAAATAATTAACGTATCCTACGACTCTCATTATCATGTTTGAAGCTATATTATCACTTTCTTCAATTGATCTTCTAGAAAGTTCCCTTATTGTATAATAAGTTCCCACTGGATCGTACTGTATAGAACCTGAACCGCTTTCGTAATCCTGTGATGTATACTGCACTTCCATGTTAGGATCTATCTTACCTTCAGTTATCAATGTGTATAGATAAAAATTAAGAGGAACTTTATAGGTGCTTGCAGCAACAAAAGAATCATATCCATTTATGTCAAAAGTCTCGCCAGAATTTAAATCTATAAAATATACACCATACTTTCCTGGATGCTGACTAAGCAATGTCTCAATATTATTTTTTAATTCTTGATAATTAGCGGCATTATCAAGCTGAGACGGTACCACAACCGGTGGATGCGGTATCAGCAATTTTTCTCCTGTGTACAACGACGCATTGCTGTTGAGCCCATTCTCATCTAAAATGTCTTGAATCGAAGTTCCAAATTTTTTTGCTATAAAATAAATATTGTCATTAGGTTGTACATAATAAACGACTGGATTGCTCCACGTCACATTTTGTATAGCAGAGTACGTTTTGGAACCAACAATGCCATCAGCAACTAAGTTCTCTGCCTTCTGAAAATTCAAAACTCCTTTTAATGTGTTATTGCCAAAAATACCGTCGATAATACCGGTATTAAATCCAATATTATTCAGTATGCTTTGAAGTTTTAAAACATCAGTGCCGTACGTTCCGGTATATAAAAGCCTTGACCCAAAACTAAATTGAGGAAGACTATTATCACCATATGAAATTGTAGGCACAAACGCTATTAAAAGGATAAAGAAATATAAAAGCATCTTTTTAAGTCTTCTCAACACGGATTCCCCCTTGGCATGATATATCCATGTACATATTATAATATATATGCTTTTATATTTCATTAGTGTATATTATCCTTAAATACCATATTATTCACATTATATATCAATAACAAATATACACAACAGTATCAAATCTTGATAAGCATCTTGTCAAGATAATATCTCCTAATAAACAAGGAAGCAAGAAATCAATTCATTTATCTAAATTCATTTCAAATTCAATCTCATGTTTAATCGGTATGCCAAAATCTCCCAACAGCGGTATCGACGGCTTTAATTTTCTCGCAACATCCACAACATTGTTATGTATTCTCACCATATCAAATCCGCGTTTTTGGTAAAAACAAATTGCGTTTATATTGTCATTTGTCGTAACCAATTTTATTTTTGTACATTTTTTATTGATTGCCTCTTCGATGATCTTATTTAGAAGAGCAGTTCCAATACCTTGATTTTCCTTCAAACTGTCTAAAGACATGATTTCACATTCACTATCCTTAATTCTATATGTCAATAACCCAATAATTTCATCTTTTTCATATGCAATAAAGCCTTCTAATTTTGTCATATCGACTATTTCACCACCGACGACCATATCAGTTGAAAACCAACGAGATCTTATAAAATTATTTGCCCGTTGACGATCATCAATTGATATTGGTTTAATCTGCATATTCATTACATCCCTTCTGTGCTGTATTAATCATTTTATATATTTATTTCAATTAATCCTCTATAAAAATAAATCTGCACTTCTAATATCATTACATCATAAGCAAATTCAATTTCTTTGCATTCTTTTATAATTCTAAATAATCGTCATATGACTTTATTGGGTGTTGCACTTAATATTGCAATTTAAGATCAAAAATGTCCTTTTTAAAGCCATGAAACACCACCCTAATATAATTTTATCCAATGTACCCTCCTATCCTTTCTAAATCCTGCTTTTAATGCCAGGTTCATAGACTTTACATTATCTTCTTCAATATGTACAAATGGCAGTTGGCCAAGTTCCAGAAGCCTCTTTATCATTGCAACAGTTACATCCATGCCATATCCTTTCCTTCTGTAATCTTCCAATACATTCAAAAAACCTATGGCTCCATCATCATGTGTAATCGCCCATGCCACCAGCTTTTCATTTTCATAGATGCCAAGACCAATGCCATTTTTTATCCTATCTTCAATATATTCAATTGATATATACTCTTTATACTTGGAGTTCTCGAATATATATGGAGCATCTGCAATTAATAAGTCAACAATATGTGATTTTACGGTCGGCAGTGGTACATTAGAATCATAGACTAGTTTCATACTGGTCAGTCGGGATTTTATTTTTTATTTTTTACAATATGTGGGAGCATCCAGTCCTCAATGACTGCAAAACATTTATCCTCTTCATCCACCCCCTCAATCAGTTGAAAGAACTCATCATAGGATTTGCTGCTAATATAAACCCAATCTTCATCGCTTATTCCTCTAACAAGTACTGAATCTCCAACTGATTCAATGTTATAAATAGGATAATTTCTAATAAAGTTGATGATATTAATGTTTCTTGTTTTGTCTTTTTCAAGCAGTTTTAATACCTTTCCACTTAAAAAATCTAATACCTTTCTTAGAAGTATCGGCTGTACATCCGCATAAGCAAGATTATCAGGCATCATTTTAAAAAAGCTTACTTCGCATATCTCACTATCTGGCAAAGGCCCCATTTCATTTACTTTTGCATAAAGCAATCTCCCAAATGTAGTTACCTCATCTATGGTAACAGAGTAATCACATACGGGCTCAATCTCGTAATTTAATGCTCCTGTTTCCTCAAACAGCTCTCTTGAAGCAGTCACATTAATATCTTCATTCTTTTCTCTGTGACCGCCAGGCACTTCCCACGTATTTCTGTCCTCATGCCTTACAAATATCCATTTTCCTTTATAAGTAGCGAATATAACAGCAAAATTAAACTGACTATTGCTTACTTCACCTATCCTGTAAAACTTTATCTCCATAGTTATACCCCAATTTCATATTACTTTTTTCTTGATATTTTTATAGTCCCTTAAATAAAATATTTGAAAATCTTCAAAAAATGGTTTCAACTTACTTGAAAGCGACAGGGCCACATTCGATTCAATTTCAAAACAAACACTTAAAAATATTTTCGATTATATAAAGCTTTTTTGCATCCAAAATAAACATGTGCCCTGATAATTTTTATAATGACCTTATGAATTCAATTAACTTTTCCACATCAGCAATATCTGCATTGACTTTTAATGCATTATCAAACACATTGTATGCATCCCTATCATTTTCATATAGCCATTTTAAAGATTTCTTTGGTCCCAAATACCATAAACCTTTGATATTAAAGTAAATTTCTAATGAATCTACAAGTAGCCAATGATATCTATAATTGCCTTCTATATCTCCTTTTTGTGATCTATTGAACATCTTAGCAAGCCAATTTTTTAGAAAACATTTTTTCTCTGCTGTCAATTGTTCAGGCCCTTTTTTAAACTGCTTATCTATTTCTTTAAGAAAATTATCGCACTTATTTCTTTTATCCAAAAGTATCTTGCCATCTCTAATATGAAGAAATTGAATAAAGTTATCCATCATACTTGTTTCATAAATCCAGGCATCTAGCTGTCTACCGCTAATTATAGATGTGTCATTCTCTGCCACAGGATTGTCGCAAAAGCATAATAAATCTATATCACTTTCTTCTGTAAAATCTCCATTAGCATAAGAACCATATAATATTATTGAATGGCAATTATACTTTTTTATCAAATATTCTTTAACATCTCTTAACGTATCATTCATGAATTAATCCTCCATAAAATTAAATCTATACTTCAAAAGTCATTCCATCATAAGCAAATACAATGTCTTTGTATTGCTTTTGTAATTCCAAATAATCGTCATATGACTTGCCCCAGTCTTCTTCTATATGGGTGATAATAACCTTTTTGATGCCATACTCATTTCTAAGCTGCTCAATTTCATTCATGCTGAACAATTCATCTCTAAGACTACTGTTTTCTTTCAAAATAAAACCGTCTTTTAAAATCTCTCCAATGATGGTATTCCCAATTATCATAATATCTGCGCCTTTAAAAATATCATTATTTGGAAACGGTTTTACATCACATGGTGCATAGATAACTCTTCTTTCTCCATGCTCAAACACAAATACTGTCGCCAAATTGGCCTTAATAAACGTTATTTTTATATCATCTAAATAAACAAAATTGGATACAACTTTTCTTTTTATTATATTTCTAATATTTTCATAATAATCTAAATAAGATCCAAATTTTGAAGATATAGAATTCACATCAGACATAACATGTTCCATAGCAAAAACATCTATTGGATTTGAACATTCTTTTCCTTCTGAAATTTGAAGCCAATCAAGACGCATATGTTCAAAGACTCTCATGCCAAGCGTGTGGTCAGGATCTATATGACTAAACAAAACAGAATTAACTTGCTGAATATTAGCATAATTTAACGCATGGACTATATCTTCCGGTGTATCTACTAATAATTTTAAATCATCTAAAAACAGGCTGCAGCCGAATCTTGAATAAGGTTTACCTTTTTCTCTCGCCTCTTTACAAATTTTGCATTTACACAACGGTCTGGGTATTGCAGTGCATCCTCCACTTCCTAATATTATAAATTTCATGAGTTTTCCTCCCCTAAATTAATTCACAAAGCCATAGCACCTTAATGCTATAAAACAAAAATTTTACTATAATTTATAACTTTGAACTATTTATCATCTATTCGTCTTTCCCTCAATATAGTCAATAGATATTTTTATAACTTTTACTTTTTCACCGGCGCTTTTTATATACTCTTTTCCTTTGTCCATACACTGACCTGCGTATTTCTCTAATATAGCTATAAGAACCAAGTATTTTTCATCGCCATTAACTTCTGAAGCCTTACCAAATAGTATCACGCTTTTATATTTTGTAGTAAACTTTTCCGGCACAGGATCTACTTCCCCTACAATACAAAATGATACTTTGTCATTGTTTCTTATATTATCTATTTTGTGACCTACTGTTGCACAATGAAAATATATGCTATTGTTTAAGTATACATAGCTTAACGGTACCCCATATGCATAGCCATCTATACCTACTGTAGATAAAACTCCATATTGGCACTTTTTTAATAATTCAATTGCTTCATTATTGTCCATTTTTCTGTCTTGCCTTCTCATTTCTCTAAACATTTTCTCATCTCCCAACTGAAGAATGTTTATAAACCTTTTGGAATAATAATGCTTTTCATATTTATAATTTCACCATAAAACATTTAAATATAGATGTATAAATAGCCATCATACTCTTATTTATACCATTTACGTTAACAAACCTTTCTATATGCATCCCTCAATTCATGATGCAAACTCCATTTTGATTTTAAAACATATTTATCATGTTTATGTGGGTGCTCAAACGCATCATCAAGAAAGCCAAATTCGTTTTTGAAAGGTAAGCATACTGTAAAGTAATTAAAGCCTCCATCCCAAGCAAGGGACGAAGGCAAATTTCCGCGGTACCACCCTAATTGAACAGCTTAGCATTTGAAGCAAAGCTATTCCTCTTATGCGCCATTAACGCAGACATACGGCCAGACTTTTCATCGGCAAGCTCAGAGGTCGGGTTCATATAAAATAAGTCTGAAAGACCTTTCAGACTGTGAGTCTTTCTCTCTGTAGACATTTTTTATACTACTATTCCTCTTCATAGCTACATTGTTAAGTTAAATTAAATTATATTCAAAACCTCAATTAAAGTCAATATAATTGGAAAATAGACAGAGATTTCGCATTAAAATTCCAGTGAAAAATTTGTTTTTACTAGAATTTTAATATTTTACATCTAGTTGAATATATGGTAATAACAAATTCCCTTGGATGCCAAAAATAGTTACACTTTCCCCTACCCCATGAAATTTTAATAATGAATTTCCAGTTTTATTTTTAAGTTACGTCTTCACAAACAGTGGATTACTCCATCCATTTTCTATTGTAAATCCTTCATCTCTTATATCCTCAATAATATCTATTTGAAGCATATGCTTTTCCCTAAAATTTCTTATACACCTGAAGAAGTATAATTGCATCAAATTAAATGCTATTATTATAAACATTAATACTGTTTCTATACCCGTAGGGTTGTGAAGAAAACAATGGTCTAAATGCCATTCTGTTTTTAGCTGATGAAATGTATTATTTTCAATATCCCATCTTTTATGCATTATTTTCCATAAGGTTTCTGCTGGTGTAAATTTATCAGTTGTTATTATCCATTCTTCTTTAATTTCTACTTTATCTCCAGTATGAATTTCTTCTACAAATTTAATGAACCTTACTTTTATATCTTCGTCAGGCATTTCAAAATTATCTTCATCCCAAGCCCTAATTTTTCTATAGTCATTACTTTTTTCCTTTACAGTCCACTCCTTATTTGCCTCCATGCATTTAAACAGAGCTAATGCATCTTTTACGATATTAAGTCTTTCATCTTTAACCCTTATTACCGCATTCATTCCGATAGACAGAACTTCTTTAATCCAAGTAGACTTACAATATAAAGCATCAGCTGTTATAATGTCTGCAAAATGATGATACTGCTTATATAACTTTTTAATTAGTCGCTTACCTCCAGTAATCTCGCCTTCATCTTTATCTGAACCATCTTGTTTTGGCTCAAGCATTTCCTGACCTAAAATAATATGAGGATCAGAACCTACAGTTGTACATACTACTGATCTATGAAAGTAATGGATAGTTCCTGTTTTATCTATCCTTGTAAGACATTTATTACAGCACTTTTTAGTACTTTCAAACAGCTCTACACCATCAATAGCAGCTACTTTTAAGCCATCTATAGTGCCATTTCTAAACACTTTGTTTTTTATACTAGTCTTCATTATTTCAGTATGGATATACTTTAGACCCTCTAAATCAAAATCATTCAAGCACTGCCTAACGGTATCAATACGTGGTATTTTAGTTTTTCTAGGCAACAACTTTTTAAACTTACCTTTTTTAAGCCAATGTTCTAATCTATTAAAACTTTTCATTTGAAGCATAAATCCAAACAATACTACAAAGGTAATTGTTGAAATTTTTACTGAAGATTTTACTCTTTTATCTTTTAGGGTATTGATTTTTTCTCCAAGATGGTATATCTTAGAGAAGTAAGTGAGCATTTGTTTTAAATAACTTTTGTTCATTTTATCAGCATCCTTTTTATGTTGTTTGTAACAAAACTATTATAAAAAGGATGCTTTTATTATGCAAATTTTTTCTTTAGTTTCCAGTAAAAAACGGAAAATCATATATTTCTAGCTGCGCTTCGTTAAACTATATAAATCAACGGGTTTATCGCTCTAAAAATTTTCAAATGCGAAATCTCTGGAAAATAGAAAACAAAGTTATTACTGAATGAAAAAATTTATCTTTACTTAAACACCTTTGTTAAAAGAATGTTTCTTATATCAGTGTGAAGTGTTTCATATCTTGGATTATCTAGTTCTTCTTTGATAATCCAAGCTAACTCGGAATGTTCATCATTCAATTTGAGTGAAGAAATATCATCGTTTTTAGATTTAACAAGATACGTAAACACAACACGGTATATATCTTCATCTCCACTTTTACTTTTTAGATTCCTAACTGATAGCTCCTCCAACAATTCCACATCCAAATTGATTTCCTCTTTTGCTTCTCGGTACAAGCCTTGAACGGGAATTTCATCATATTTTACTTTCCCCGCGGGAACATTCCAAACATTCGGAGCAACCTTGCAATGTTCTGCACGTTTTGTCAAAAGAACCTTTCCCTCATGCAACAAAATGATTTCAACAGAAATTCGATAATTAGGATACATAATAAGCCCACCTCGTATAATTATTTTTAAAGACAATAAATTTGTCTCACATCTTAAAATTTAATAAAACACATTGATAATCGTGTAGAACTTTCATGCCCCCTATGCTGCTCGCACATTAATGCTTAAGCATACTCACTTTTGAGGTATTATTACATATATTTTCCATATTGTCAATACTGTTTTAATCATATAAGTTTCGAACTGTGAACATCTCAACCGTTACTTCATTGCCTTTCCCGTCAAATGCTCAATATTAATTTTAATGACTTTTGCCTTAATACCATCCTTCTGTATGTATTCTATCCCTTTTCCCATAAACTTGCCAGAGTATTTTTGAATTAGTGCAACCAATGCACCCTCCTTTTCCTTATCATATACTTCCACTGCACGTCCAAACACAATTACACTCTCATACCTATAACTGAACTTATCAGGTATTGGTTCAGTATTGCCAACCACACAAAAAGAAACTTTATTATTATACACAATATTGTCCAACTTGCTTCCTTCAGCAGCACAATGAAAATAAATGTTTCCTTCATGGTATATGTAGTTTAGCGGAACCCCATAGGCATATCCATTTTCACCTACTGTAGATAACACTCCATATTGTCCTTTTCTTAACAGTTCAATAGCCTGTTCGTCATCAATAGATCTATCTTTTCTTCTCATTTCTTTAAACATTTTCTGCTTTCCCCCATAATTAAATAGTATTCTTTTATCATTATACACTAAACTTTATTATAAAAAATCTAAATAAAAAAATTAAAGAGAATGAAATTATAGCTCATTTTTTACATTCTCTTTGAAAAATAATTTGAAAAGAAGATAACCAATGCAAATTCTATTAAAAGTAGTGAAGCAACCATGAATAAAATCTTTTTATCGGCATTCATAAATCCTAATGCCATAACCAAAACTAAAATCACATAATTCATAATTTTGCTTGTCATATAACCAACCTTTTCTCTGATTCTTGTATTACGTTCATCATTTACCTCTATCTCTATTAATTGTTTTATTCTTTTATCTTCCACTGCTGATACCATAAAAGAACTCAACAAATTGCCAATCCCTAATACAGATATTGCAGTGCCAAAACCAATACACAAGCTGGAAACCATTTTTAATTCTTTTGATGTGAATACAAAACCTCCCAAAAGCAATAATAACAGCCCTACTACCAACATAAATATAAATAACAATCTTCTATTAGTCATTATTCTTCCTCCTCATAAATAAAAATATCTTCAATCCGCATATCAAAATATCGGGCTATCTTAAATGCCAATATGATTGATGGATTATATCGCCCATTCTCAAGAGAACTTATCGTCTGTCTTGATACTTTTAACGCATCAGCAAGTTCTTCCTGCCTAATACCACGCTCCTTTCTTATCTCCTCAAGCCTATTTTTCACAGGTTATCGCCTCCATTTTGTAAAGTTCGCTTTACGTATTAATATTATCATTTTATTTCTAAAATGTCAAGTTAACTTTCCATACTAAAATAAAAACACAATGACTGACGTTTTTTCCCTTGGCACAAGCAAAAAAAGCAGTTCCATCGATTTTTTCTCCCGGCTTCCCTGCCATTTAAAAACTTGTTGACGAAGACAATATTCATATTTTAGCTCAATCATCAAGGCTTTTTGCCAAATCAGTCAAAGCTTTGTCATTTATTCTATACACAGTCCACTTATCTATTGAAACTGCCCCTAGATACTTATAAAATTTAATAGATGGTTCATTCCAATCAAGGCAACTCCATTCTAAATCTGCCACAATTTCTTTCTACAGCAAGCTTTGCTAAAAATGATAGCATTATTTTACCAAGTCCTTTACCTCTCATTTCGGACTTTATATACAAATTTTCTAGATAAATCCCCAGCTGCCCTAAAAAAGTGGTAAATCTCAGAGACAGATATCTAGAGAAACTGGTATCGATAGAAAAGTTATTAAAAAATATGAAGAAAAGAGAAGGGACTTGATAAATGAAGGTAAAATAGATGGAAATACAAATATTCAAGAGATTATTGATGATATAGTTGAAAAGCCTAAGTACAATAAGGAACATTAAAGTTATGAGAAAAAGGTTTTAGTAGGCTTAAAATCTACTAAAACCTTTTTGCTATAGTCCAGTATATTCAAAAGATTAAATGTATTGTGCTGTCCTTTAACATCTCTAAAAAGGCAGTATTTTCTATCAATCTATCTTGCTCATCAATTGAATTATCCTGCTTTTTTCTCGTGAATTTTATTCTCCTCGTCTGCCTGTAATTTTGAACAAAGGTATCAATATTATGTTCATCTATATATCCAAGCCTTGTCCATTCATAAACCAAAAAGTCATTCGATTTGAAAGTTATGGAAGTGTTAATTCTGTCTTTAAAGCGCTCATCTTTATAAAGCATTTCCTTGGCCTTAGAAATAAATTCATATGTATCCCTGTCACTGCTAAAGATGGTTATAATATCAATGTTTCCATTATAATAATAAGAAAGGATATAACTTAAAACGGAAATAGATATCTCTCCTGCATTTTTCCTTTGAATCCTGCCATTTGAAAGTTTCCTTTGGTCTAGTCCCTCTTCATAAAATATATTTAGCCATTCTTCATAGGGGTCCAAGTCTTCTACACGTCTGTTCTTTAAGATGTTTTTCTTGATAAAACTAACAAGCCTGCTCACATTGTAGCAGCAGTACAGGAACAGATAGTATAATTCTGCTTCTTTGTAATCCACCAATGTTAAATAATCGACTTCGTCTATAATTTGGACCTTCGAATAATGTTTTAAATCATTTATGTAACTTTTTCTATTTTCGCTATCACAAACCTCAGTCCATACCCATTGGGGGATAAGAATCATATCATACTGGTTAAATATCTTTTCAGGGCTGACGCTCTTGCGTACCCATGTTAAAAATTCAACAGAGTTATTATCCAGGATGCAAACTTTGAGAGACCTGCCCATGGAAAGGTATTTTTTTAAGCCATTTATGCTTTCTCCTTTCATTTGGCAAGTCCCTCCACTACTTTTTTAATTTTTCTCTTTAGCGTGAGTAGATACTGATAGTTATCTTTATGGTAGGAAACATCTAGGTTCTCCTTCATAACACTTTGTATCTTTTTTTCCAATCCACCTAAACTTACAACATAGGAGGGTTTTACTAACTCTGCATCCAATTCCAAATCTATAAATTTTTGTACTAAGTTCTCAGGTTTATTATCAAAATGCTCAAGAATTTTTTCTTTTAAATCCAAATCATTATATTTTGTAACGGCTTCTTCAAATATTTCTATCAGTACTGCCTTATATGGTGCCTTATATACATCCATGCATTTTATGACTCTGTCGATAAAATCTTCATCGTCTAGCGAATAGTAGTAATCGTACACATTGCCAAAAATCATCTTTGCGGCAAAATAATCTGCTCTTCTTTCATTTAAATCCATATCAACAGCAATATTATGGGTCTCATCCCTTAAACTGAGGTCATAGAACAAATGATATATTTCATGCCATGCAACAAAATATTGATAGACACGGGGCTGGGCTGTATTGATAACTGGTATTTTAATACTTCCCTTTGTAATAATAGCCCCGCCCCAATATTCATCATCAATGGGAATCTGGATTAAATGATTCTCTTTTAATACCGAAAAAGACAGTTTATCCTGCCCCGTTACTCCCGACTTATTAAATCTGACTGTAAAATCATTTGTTAATCTTAATATATCATCTTTAATCAGTTTATTTTTTTCAATAACCTGTTCAAGGTTCTTGCTCGTTATTAATTCCGACATAATCTACACCTTCTTAATTGTAATACAGTTCACACATATGAACTATGTCCTCTAAAATACCAAACATTTCTTGAGCCTTAGGACTCATGGCATGATTCTCTGGAGCATTGTCAGACAGCGCAAAAACAAGTTCCTTTTTTACCTTGTACTTTGGAACATAGTTTAGTAGTTGTTTTTCATCCATATTCTGGCTGTCCAAAATCTTTTGAATATGGGTTTTGAATGTAGCAAGGCTGTCGACTTCTCCTTTAATTAATTTATCCAAAGTAGGTCTTGAAATATTAGTAAGTCTTGAGAAGGAAGACTTTGTATATCCGTTGTCTTTAATGATATTCAATATATTTTTGCCAATTAGTTTTCTATTTTCAAATAATAATTCCATGCTCATTTTTTACACCTCCTACTTTATTATACACCAAAAATGTAAAAAAGATATGGTTTGTAAAAAATATTTTTACAAATCCTTGGGTTTACTTTTTGAGTTGTAAAATTTTCTGTCATCATTCGGACTAAGTCTAATAATAAGAAAAAGCATTGGCAGAATTTAATTCCTGCTAATGCCTTTTTTCTATTGCTTAATGAAGAATGCAACCTTTCATTTTGTAATTCTTAATATAATCCCAGTATACTTTTATTTCGTCCTGCTCTAACATTTCATAGATGCTTTCAATTTCATCGTAAAATTCTTTGTATACTTTTAGAATGTGGGGCTTCATCTTTGTTTTCAAGTGCAGCATGGAATAATTGCAATATACTAAGTCCCACAATACCAGAAATTCTGCTATACTTGTTTCAAATATGATTTTCCTTTTACCATATGGTTTGGCCATTAAGATGAACAGTTTAGTCATAATCACTTCTGTATTACTTATATTTTCATGTATTGCAAAGTTATTTATAATTTCTTTCTCACACTTTAATATTCCATAGTCTATTTACTTGCTGCAGCAATGGCAATAGTAATTTCTTAGGAATTTTAATCTCAATACTTTCCTCATTAAATTTCAAATAAATTTCTTCCGCTTTTAAAAGCATATTATAAGCCCTCCCTATTATTATGAAATCCCTATTTTTTAGACTCCATATAATATAAAGAGGACTATATATTCTTTTCAAGTTTTATAATCAGTTAAGTAATGGATAGTTAAGCCAATTATTTTATAAATACTATCCTCTGATTTCTATTTATTCTCTGTCTGAACCATAAATACTACTATACTGCTCTGCGCAAACTTCTTGGTCTTCAAATGTATCTTTAGTTGGGTGCGTCAATTTGCTATTAATATTATTAAAAATATCTTCTGCTTCGTTTTTTGTAACCTCTCC
>Ga0207747_1000570_pt1 | contig 39274 bp, 42 predicted proteins | sample HigsolmetaGSP11D_FD_184839 | JGI IMG/M metagenome (GOLD analysis project Ga0207747, IMG submission 184839) | High solid enriched microbial communities from the Joint BioEnergy Institute, USA - SP1-1-D (SPAdes) | ecosystem: Engineered > Bioreactor > SSF (Solid state fermentation) > Aerobic >...
AAAAAGAATATGTAAGAGCGAAGCTTTCAGAAGAAAAAGCTGGTTCTATTTTCCGTCAACGTAAAATAGACGTAGAACCAGTTTTTGGATTCTTGAAGGCTAATTTGCGTTTCACTCGATTTTCCGTTCGAGGAAAATCGAAAGTGGAAAATGAAATGGGCATTGCCTTAATGGCCGTGAATTTACGAAAATACACGGCCAACAAAGATCAACTAACCAAAAATAATGGGGATAAATGGAAAAAGGAGAATTTGAGTTGGCTCAAATTCTCCTTTTTCCTATCTAGAAGCTAGTTTTGTCCCAGCCTCTTTTGATTTAATAAACTATGCTTTCTTCCATACGTAAAATACACGATTAAACCAATTATCATCCAGATGAAGCATGTGAGAAATGTAAAGGAAGATAATTGGGTAATGATGAACACGCAAAGGATGAATGAAAGAATCGGTACAATAGGGAATAAAGGTACTTTAAATCCTTCGTTTAATTCTTGAAGGTTCATTTTTCTTACAAAGATGACGCCGATCGATACGGCTGCAAAGGCAATCAAAGTTCCCATATTTACAAGTTCTGCCAATTTATCAATTGGAATAAAGCCGGCAAATAATGAAATAAACAGCGCATAAATCCACGTATTTTTTAATGGAATTTTACGGCGTGGATGAATTTCAGACAGCACTTTTGGAAGCATCCCATCGCGTGCAAAGGAGTACACAAGCCGAGTTCCTCCATACAGCATAACGAAAATCACTGTCATCATACTGATTACGGCCCCTACGGAAATTACGCCGAATACCCAATCTAGGTTTGCCAGCTCCATCGCATAGGCTACCGGATTCCCTACATTCAACTCCGTATACGGCACCATTCCTGTTAGAACGAGGGAAACAGTCACATATAAAATCGTACAAATGACAAGGGTTCCAATAATCCCAATCGGCATATTTCGCTTTGGATTTTTAACTTCCTCGGCCGCCGTGGATACAGCATCAAATCCCAAATAAGCGAAAATCACTAAAGCCGCGCCGGATAAAATCCCTTGGAAGCCAAAAGGAGCAAATGGTTGCCAGTTTTCAGGCTTCACATAAAAAACTCCGGCAATAATAAAGAGCAGTATAATCCCAATTTTAATAAACACGATAATTCGATTCAGCCGGGCTGATTCTTTTACACCTAATGATAAAATTCCAGCTAAAAGCACTATAATCAGGATGGCCGGCAAATTAACAAAAGTTCCGTTTGCAGGGCTGAAGGAGCCGGACAATGCTTTAGGAATATGAAGTCCAAACCCTTCGATAAGTGATTGGAAATAAGCGGACCATCCCGTTGCTACTGCTGCAACGGCTAAACCATATTCAAGAAGAAGGCTCCAGCCAATGATCCATGCAATCAGTTCGCCAAACAGTACATAGGAGTAGGTATAGGCGCTTCCAGCTACAGGAATTGATGAGGAAAGTTCCGAATAGCATAAGGCTGAAAAGGCGCAAACAATCGCCGCTAAAATAAACGAAAAGACGATAGCAGGCCCTGTATGCATGGCTGCTACGGTCCCTGGCAAAATGAAAATTCCTGTGCCGACTACTGCTCCTACTCCGAGAGCAATTAAATCAAAGGCATTCATTGACTTATTAAATTGGACTTTGTGTTGTTGATTCAATAACTGATTTAATGGTAATTTTCGAAAGAGTTGATTTTTCATAAGTTACCCATTCCTATATTAAAATAATAAAATTTTGATATTTCGAAAAATCTAGAAAGCGTTTTAAGTATAACACTTTTTCGCGTTGAAGTGTTAAAGAATATAAAAGAAGTAATATTTAATTAATTAATAAATTTCTGATAATTTTACCGTTTCCAAATTATTCTAATATAATTTTGTTGATTCATTCATTAAGGTGTCCAATTTTTTAAAATCTAAACAAGGCATGTCCAAATGAAAACTCTCATAAAATATGGAAAGTATAATAGGGGGAAACTAGATGAACTTCATGGTGTTCCTAGGTCTGTCATTATTGCTCTTTGGGATTTTGATGGCGAAATGGACCGCTTTTACATTGGTGATTTCCATTGTTGGCTGTATGGTCATGTTTGGAGGGTTCCTTTTGGATGAACGGCCAAAAAATAAAAAAGCCATTCCATCACAATGGCTTTACGTTAAACGATAAATGATAAAACGTTCATTCCAAACTTTTTTCATTAATGGCAGGGATGGGAATTTCCATCACTTTTTCAAAGGGTGTGGACCGGTTTAAATAATCAATGTAGTCTATGGTCGGATAATATAAAATCACATCCACTGGCCGTTTTCTTTCTTCTGTTGAACGCATGATATGGTGAAGCACTTTCATGAAAATGGGTAAGGAAAAGGGGTTAAAAAAATAAAATTTATTTTCGGTCGGCTGAATTGCGTAATCTTCGGCAAGGCAGCAAAGAAACCGGATATTTTCTTCTTTTTTCCGAAATTTTTTACAATAGTTTTCACGGTTTTTTATCGCTTTTTTAATAAATTGTTCGTTCAAATCAATGCCTAAAACAGATGCGATGGTTTTGTCATGGAGGAAAATGCCCACCCGTCCTAAACCGCATCCAAAATCCACAATCTTATCATTTTCATCGATGAAATAATGCTTCAATAATTCTTCCAGCGCCGAATAAGGAGTCGGCTCATAGCGGTTATAATGGGAAGATTGATAAATGCCATTATTTATTCCACAAGTGTCGATATGAAGAAATCGGTCGTATGCTGTTTCATTCATCTTTCTTTCTCCATTCGTTTAAGATGCGTTCTCATCATTGGTTGAATATTTATGAACATAGTATAATGGAATCGACGATGGTTTTACAGATGAGGAGTGCGCATATGTTAAAAAAATTTTTTGGCCGAAAAAATGAACCACTAAAAAACAAAGTAGAATTTTGTGTATCCAATGAAGCCTTTGCCCACCCAGACGTGTACGATGTATTAGAGCAAAGGGAAGATGTCATTGTAGAAGATACAGGATGCAATTCTTATTGCGAAATTTGCGACTGCCACTATTATGCGCTGGTGAACGGGGAACCGGTTGCAGCAGATAGCGCGAAAGAATTATTGGAAAAAATTGAGGAAGAATTAAAGTTGAATTCCGTTCAATAGACGATATGAAACACAAGTAACAGTTCCCGCATTTTTGCATATATCAAGAGTGAACAAAGTTATGCAATGGAGGGAACGCGATGGCTTATCCCATGTATGGACTCGAGCAGCTATTAATCGATGCCTTATATTTTTTAGGAATCTTTATTATTGTGGCTACTATTATTTGTGTGATTTCCGGAGTAATCTATAGTTTTTTATATGGAGGCGTTTAAGGATTCCCTTAAGCGTTTTTTTATTTTTTAAAATATGACAATCCCATGAAGGATTTAGGAAAAGCCTGCTTTTTCATAGAGCCTGTTGTAAAATAAAAGATGTAGATTGAATACATCTTTTTGATTGGAGGAGTCATCCATGGAACAAAATGAAAAAGCAGAGCGTTTAAAAATCATGTTGGAAGAAGCATTTCAGCCATTGCATGAAAAAATCGACCGGCTTGAACAGGAAGTAAAAACTTTAAGAGCAGAATTAAAAAGGATTGAATCCCCTTTATCGAAAGAATAAATTTTGTTATTTCGCACAAATTAAGGCTGTAACTTTAACCACATAACCTCTCTTTTCTATGGCTGTCTGTCAAGACTTATGGTCTTGTGGAACAGCTTTTTTTTGCAAAATTAATATTTTCATAATAAAGGCATTTTGTGATAAAAGGCCTACAAATTTATTTCCGGATTTTCCTTTTCAGTTTATGGTTAGAAAAAAGTTGTGAATCTTGAATTAACAAAATAAAAAAATATAAAACAAATTCAACAAATTTATTAAATTATTTTCCAGTTTTGAATTTTTATTCTTTCCAAGTTGTAGTATATTAATAAGTGGTAGTAAAAAAAGATTACTTATTGTTGAAATGTTTCATTGATTATAAAGATAAATAGTATTTTTGATACATTTTCGATTTCTATAAAGGAGCATTAACTACTTATGAATGAAAAAAATGTTTCAAAAAACATGGAGCAATCCTGTGAAATTCATCAATTAAGGAAGGAATTAAAAGAATTAAGAGAGCTGAAAGATATTATTGATAAAACTTCTATTATCATCGTTACAGACGCGCAAGGCAGGATTACATATGTGAACGATTTATTTTGCGAAATTGCTCAATATTCCCGGGAAGAATTAATTGGAAACACCCTTCAAATAGTGAGATCCGAGTATCATTCTGAAGAATTTTTTAAACAACTTTGGCATGATATCGAAAAAGGGAATATTTGGAAAGGAGACATAAAAAATAAAAAGAAAGACGGTACCTATTATTGGGTTCGTTCCACGATTATTCCATTTTTCAATGAAAAGGGAAAACCATATAAGTATATCGCCATTCAAACAGATATAACGAAAGAAAAGCAATTGGAAGAAGAACTGAAACAATGTAATAAAAAATATGGATTTATTTCAGAACATACTGAAAATTTTGTGGCGCTGGTTGATGAGCAAGGGAAGTTTTACTATATTTCTCCCACGTTTAATATCCTCCTGCATTATGATTTGAAACAATTGGAACAGCAAAGTTTTTTTGATTTAGTACATACAGAAGATTTAGACAGGATAAAAAAGGAAATGCAACAATTGTTAAACAATAGGGATTTTACAACGAAACAGGAATTTCGATTGCTTCATAGTGAAGGAAATTATATTGACGTAGAAGCAAAGTTTAAAATCATTCATGATGAGGATAATGCAATAAGACCATTTATATTATTGGTGATGAATGATATCAGTGTTCGAAAAAAAGTGGAGCAAAATATTTATCAATTGGTTTATTTCGATCGTTTAACCAATTTGCCGAATCGCTCTCATTTTATGAAAGAGCTTCGTTCCTATGTGCTGGATATTCAATTAACGAAAGAAAAGTTTGCAATCTGTTGCATTGATTTAGACAATTTTAAACTGATTAACGACCAGCAAGGGCATGATGTAGGAGATATGGTCATTGTAAATGCTGCTAATAATATCAAAGAAGCGCTTCGAAAACAAGATGTTGTAGCGCGAATGAGCGGCGATGAATTTATGGTGCTAGTTAAAAATATAAAAGATCAAGAAGAAGCGATTGCGATTGTGAAAGCCATTATAGACAATTTTCGAAAGCCGCTTAATTTGAATGGGAAAGAATACATTATTACATGCAGCGTTGGTGTTGTGTTTTATCCAGAGCATGGAAAAACGCCGGAAGAATTGGTTAAAAATGCGGATTATGCTTTATCCGAAGTAAAACAAAAAAGTAAAAATAACTATATGATTTTCGATAAGCAGCTTGAAAGTGTTTCATTAGAGCGCCGCATTATCGAAAATGCCATGAGAAAAGGGTTAAAAGAACACCTATTCTTTTTAGAATATCAGCCAAAAATCAATATTCAAAATAATCAATTGGTTGGAGTAGAAGCGCTAGTTCGCTGGAATCATCCGGATTTAGGGGCAATCCCCCCAGCAAAGTTTATTTCCCTTGCTGAGGAGACGGGGCTGATTGTTCCACTGGGAGAATGGATTTTAAGAGAGAGTTGTAAACAAGGAAAAGAGTGGCAGGATAAAGGATTTGGTTCCTTGATTGTAGCTGTCAATGTTTCTGTGCGCCAATTACAAGCACCGAATTTTATTCAACAAGTCGAGCAAATATTAAAAGAAACCGGATTTGATCCGAAGTTGCTTGAATTTGAATTGACTGAAAGTGTATTAGCGGATTTAAGCAGCATCATACCGGTATTAAAACGCTTAAGAGATCTGGGTATCCATATTTCCATCGATGACTTTGGCACGGGCTACAGTTCCTTAAGTTATATTAAGCATCTTCCAGTGGATACCCTAAAGGTGGATGCATCCTTTATCAAAGACATTCATCATAATGAAGAAAGCAAAGCGATTGTCAAAGCGATTGTAAATATTGCGGATACAATTGGGCTCAAAGTAATTGCGGAAGGCATTGAAATGGAAGCGCATGTGGATGCTTTGATCAATGGCGGCTGTACTTTTGGCCAGGGGTTTTTTTATAGCCGACCATTGAAAAAGGAAGAGTTTGAAGAATTTATTCAAAACAGAGGATTTATGTCTGCCGAGTAAAGTGAGAATCTCCTGTACTTATAGCAGGGGATTTTTCACTTTTCTGTAAATTTTTATAATGATAATAATTTTTTGATAAGTTATTTTTGTTAAATTATTACGATTATTAATTTTGGGTAAAATGATAGCAAGAATATCCGTTAATAAATACTATTTTTGAAAAATAGTTCGCTAAACAGCAATTCTCCATAAAAAATAGTCATAATTTATCGAAATATTCTTTTAACAATTGGGGATAAAAGTATTATACTATTTTAATAACAGAAATATTATTCTGAATATTCGACAAAATAATTGGAGGCTTTACATTATGACAGAAATTACAATCGAGTTAACAGATAGTCCGAAAGAAAAGCCAGCTGCGAACCAACTTGGCTTTGGACATCATTTTACAGATCATATGTTCATCATGGATTATACAGAAGGAAAAGGCTGGCATGACCCACGCATCGTTCCTTACCAAAAACTTTGTTTAGAGCCATCTTGCATGGTATTCCATTATGGACAAACAGTATTTGAAGGGTTAAAAGCATATCGCACACCAGATGGAGGAGTACAATTATTCCGTCCAGATGCGAACTTTAAACGTTTAAATCATTCAAATGAACGCCTTGTCATTCCACCAGTGGATGAAGAACTTGCATTAGAAGCATTGAAAAAATTAGTGGATATTGACCGGGATTGGGTACCTGACGCACCAGGCACATCTTTATATATCCGCCCATTCATTATTGCAACAGAGCCTTTCTTGGGCGTTCATCCATCTAAAAACTATCTATTTATAATTATTATGTCTCCAAGTGGTTCTTACTACAAAGAAGGTATCAATCCGGTGAAAATTTTGGTGGAAGAAAAATATGTCCGCGCCGTTGTGGGTGGTACCGGAGAAGCGAAAACCGGCGGTAACTATGCAAGTTCATTAATCGGACAACTCAATGCGGAAAAAGAAGGATACGCTCAAACATTATGGTTGGATGGTGTTGAGAAACGCTATATTGAAGAGGTTGGAAGCATGAACATCTTCTTCAAAATTGATGGCAAAGTGATCACACCTGCTCTTACAGGAAGCATCTTGCCAGGTATTACGCGCGACTCTATGATCAAAGTGTTGAAATCCAAAAATATTCCAGTGGAAGAGCGCCGCATTACCATTGACGAAGTAATAGAAGCTGCTGATAAGGGTACATTGGAAGAAGTGTTCGGAACTGGTACAGCTGCAGTAATTTCTCCAGTTGGGGAGTTAAAATATTTGGATAAACACATTGTCGTAAATGACGGCAAAATCGGTGAAGTGTCTCAAATGTTGTATGATACATTGACAGGCATCCAATACGGAAAAATGGAAGATCCATTCGGCTGGACTGTACGTATTTAATAACTTTTAACTTTGGGCTCGCATCTAATGATTAGGTGCGAGTTTTTTCATCTGTCCGATTGTAGGGCTATTATTTTGCAAAGATTGACCATAATGGCTTGAGGATTAGCTATTATCGTATATCAAGGACGTCCGCTTTCCATTGGAAAAAGAACTTAAGTAGAGAGGAGTCTTCAAATGCCTGGGATACCAATTTATCAAGTCGATGCTTTTACAAGCGAGCCCTTTAAAGGAAATCCGGCTGCGGTTGTTCCTCTTACGGAATGGCTTCCGGACAACGTGATGCAGCAAATAGCGGCGGAAAACAATTTATCGGAAACGGCTTTTGTAGTACATCGCCAAAAGGAAGAATACGAATTGCGGTGGTTTACGCCAAAAACGGAAATCGATTTGTGTGGACATGCAACCTTGGCAACGGCCTTTATTGTGTTCAACTATCTGAATCCATCGGTTGCTGTAGTGAAGTTTCATACAAAAAGCGGAATGTTGACCGTTACAAAGGAAAATTCATTGCTGACGATGACGTTCCCATCCAGGGAAGGAACAGCTTGTGACGTTCCGGAAGCATTGGTGAAAGGCTTAGGGAAAAAACCGAAAGAAGTCTTTTTGGCCCGCGATTATTTGGCGGTGTTTGAGACGGAAGAAGATATAAGGAGATTGGAAATCAATGCGGAAGAATTAAAAAAATTGGATGCCTTTGGAGTGATTGCCACAGCAAAGGGGAAAGAGGCGGATTTCGTTTCCCGTTTTTTTGCACCAAAAGCCGGGATTCATGAAGATCCGGTGACCGGTTCTGCCCACTGCACCCTTGTCCCTTATTGGAAAAAGATTTTAGAGAAAAAGGAATTTGTGGCATTGCAGCTGTCTGAACGGGGAGGAAAACTGTTTTGCAAAGATGAAGGGGAACAGGTCAAAATTTCCGGCGAAGCGGTTGTCTATTTGGAAGGAAAAATTTATATCAGATGAAACAGAAAGCGAGTCAGGGTGGAAAAGGAAAAACTTTTCACCGTGGCTCTTTTTTATTACCCTTGGGCAAATAGACTATTGAAAAAATAAGGGAACAAAATCTATAATTACTAAAAGCTTACATTTCGTCTGGAAGGGATGGGGGAAAGTGAAAATCCGTGCGTTCATTTTGGCTGTTGCTGCAATGTTGCTTGTTGCTTGCAACGATGGGGAGAAGACAACGAAAAATATGATTCAGCAAAAAGATTTTTCCGATGGGGATCACTTGTTAAAGGCGGTGGTGGGCGATAAAAGCTTTTATTATGAATACTCCGCGGAAAAAGGGAAATTTTTAAGAGTATGGGTTGAACGGTATGAATATGGGAAGTTGGCTGAGAAGGCTGGTGGCGTTGGAATTGGAATGACGGAAGATGCCAAGGGGGAAATGTTATTTTATTTTCTGGAAGATTCCGAATGGGACAATTATTACTTGCGCAAAGTAATTACAGATGAATCGGGCTATGCAGTTTCAAACAGTCAAATTCCCAAACCGGACGAAAAGCTGGGTGCGGGAACATGGGGTCCGGTCATTAACGACAAAATGGAATTTACCGAAGACATGGTGTTGGGATATATGGCGTTTTTTGAAGCGGATGACGGAAATTCTGTGAGTTTCAGAACAAACGTGACAGACCCGAAAGAATTCATTGAAGAAAATGGGGATGTTCCTCTTCTTTACTTGATTCGGGCTTCTTTGTCGGACGAAGATGAATGGGATTGGAACAATGAAACAGGAAAGGAATGACGGAATGAAACCTTCAGAAAAGACGTTGAGAATTTGCGAAAAAGGGCACCGTTTTTATAAGAGCAGCGATTGCAACAGCTGCCCTGTTTGCGAGGCGGAACGGAAACCAAAGGAAGGCTTCCTTGCCAGTTTATCCGCCCCGGCAAGAAGAGCGTTGGAAGGGAAAGGCATCACATCGGTGGAAGAACTCTCGGACTACACGGAAAAGGAAATCATGTCCCTTCACGGCGTGGGGAAAACCGCGCTTGTGAGAATGAAAGAGGCATTGGACGAAGCGGGATTGAGGTTCAAAGAAGAATGAAACAGACTGCCTTACGGATTTTTTGAAACTTTTTGCAATGTTTGGGCGTAAATAAATGAAATAATTTCCGATTGAGGTGGATCAGAATGAAAAAATATCTTGTATTTATCATCAGTTTCATTCTTCTTTATGCCGTTTTCCAACTTTTCTCCGGTTTCATTTTGACAATCCTTAATACGCCAAACTTCTCAACCGGGGCTTCAACTCAAACGGTCACATTCGGTGAGACTTCCAAGTGGTCGTTTCTGTTAATGACGATCGCTGCATCCGTCGCCTTTTTTGTATCCACAAAATTTCAGAGAGGTTGAAGACATTTGGAACTTTTTCAATTAAAGAAATCCATTTCCACACTAAACGAACAGGAAGCAAAAAGCCTGCTGCATTTACTGTTGATACGTTCGGAATACGGAGATTTTCCGGAATTTGTGCGGTCTGTAAAAGAAGCGCTTATGAAAAGAATGGAGACACCGGCCGGGAAAAATGTGCATACCGTACATATTGTATTTGGTAGCTCCGCGGCAGGCAGCTTGAGATATGCTTTTCGGGATACACCATACGAACAAACGGAGGAAATCATCGAAGTGCCAGATAACTTGGCGGAAGGTCCAATACATCATCTTCACACTGCGGAAGGGTTTGAGCGACGGTATCAGTGGTTGAAGGAAAACTACCGGTGGGAAAAGGACCAAGCAGAGTGGTACAAAAACAACATGCAACAAGCCTTTGAAAAGATCCGTTCGATTCCTCCGGAGCAGCGGGTGGTCATTTGGACTGGTGAAAATGCCAGTGAAGGGACGGGCCTTCGATTTTCGCTCTACTTATTGAAGGAAAAAACGAATGAAATGTCTGTTTTGAATACGTATGATGCCTATCACAAGTTTTACAATGGAATGCATGAAGATTTTCCTCGGCATACGGGAGAGTTGTCCCCTGAGCAGTTGCTCCTTTTTTATGAACTTGGGGAGCTTGAGGAATTGACGGAAGAACAGCGACAGGCTTATGCGAAAGAAGGGGAAGAATGCTTGCATTCCGATGCAGTGTTGCGGACTTACAATAAAGGCCAAATTTTCGGTGCGGAAAGCCATCGGGATGATGCATTGATCATCGGAAAGATGAAGAACCTCCAGGGCAATAAGAAATTCATTAAAGCAGCAAGAGTCATTGGAGAGGTGCTTGGCCACCTGGATCAATATACAAGCGATGAATGGATTGAGTATCGCTTGCGCCAGTTAATTGCACAAGGAAAAGTGGAGTATCAAGGTGAACTCCGCGCAATGAGATTTTATGAAGTGAAATTGAAGGAAGCATTCGTTCAATAGGGCATGTTAAGACATGCCTTTTTTATTTTTGATGTAACTTTTTTCCGCGTTAAACGTGGATATAGTGAAAGGAGGGCGTGAGAGTGAAGCGATGAATTTGGAGCAAATGTATGTTTTACATGTTCAAGATGTGTATCGATATATTTTTTCTCTCTGCAGAAATCAGGACTTGGCTCAAGATATCGTGCAGGAAACCTTCTATCGCGCCTTCCTGTATCTTGAAAGTTACAAAGAGGAGCAAATCCGGCCCTGGTTGTTTAAAGTGGCCTATCATACGTTTATTGATTGGATTCGGAAAGAGAAGCGGTTGACCTATGTGGGCGATATGACAACGGTTCATCCAAAAGTGACCGAAGCAACAGAGGATACGGTCATGAACCGGCAACATATCCATGAATGGCTGGCGCTTATTGATGCCTTGCCGGTTCATAAGAGAAACCTCATTCTTTTAAGGGATTATTACCAATTTTCTTACCAGGAAATTGCGGAAATCCTCGGGATGCCCATTTCAAATGTAAAGGTGGCGATTTTCCGAATCAGAAAACAGCTGCGAACGAAAATGAAGGGGAGTGAGAAGGATGCGTTGCGAGGAAGTCAGAAAAAAACTTGAGGATTATCTTAACGGAACGTGCACAAATGAAGAAGAACGGGCCATAGAAGAACATTTGCAAACTTGCGAAGAATGCGAACGGGAAATGGAAGAACATATCAATCAGAAGAAGATATCGGCAAAGGATTGGAATGTTCCGGAGCTATCTTACATAGAACAGCGCAAAATTGTGCGCAAGGCGAAATGGAAAAATCGACTTTCCACTGCATTTACCGTTTTTGGCCTCTTCTTTATCATCAGCATTGGGTCGGCGATCGTTACGGGACTTTATTATAAAAATACCGGGTTGACAGCCAATCGGGTGATTCAAACGGCGATTCAAATGACGCTGCCCAATGTGTATAGTGATGGCGCAGGAACGAGTACGAATTTTTATTTTAACGCGGATATACAGGGGGATCTTCAGAAAAGTGTGGGCAGCGAAGAACGATATATCGGAAAATACCATGGAAAAATGATATTGAATTATTTGAACGGAATATCGAAGGAATGGGTGGACGGCCGATATGATTTAAGCTTAATTTTCCATTATCCACTGGGTTTCCTCAATGGCGCTTATGAAGAAAATCTTGAGGTTTATCGTCTTGGCGATGAGACTTGGGAAGCGTTGAATAAGTTGCCGGAAGGGACGGTTTCAGAGATAGCGGTCAGTTTGGATGGGGTTTATACCTTTGATGAAGTAAAAAGGCTGTTCAAGGATTATGATATCGATATTGTTTGGTATGCCATTGATACGGGTACGGCAAGGGACAATGATACGATTGATGTCAGTATAGGCGAAGATTTGTGGGGCATTCATGAATACGCTTGGTACAAACTGTTAGGTGATAATGTAGCCGATAAGGCCACAAAAGAAGATGCCTTTAAAAAAGGACTGGCATTTTTGGCGGAACATGCAACTTGGGCAAAACGCGTCATTTGGGATTTTGATCAAGAATCCATTAAGGAAATGCTGGATTATGTGGACGAACATGGCGTGAAATGCTATGGGGTTGTGTTGACGGGGCCGACAAAAGAGTTGGCAAAACTCGCTGACAATGAACATATTACCTATGCTGCTTTAGGGGAAGTGGATTTTTGGAACTGGACCGGAAAACAGACCGGCGGCGCACTTTATAATTGAATGTGCCTGCCATTTCATGAATTCCGCTCCTTGCGTAAACAATAATAATGAGGGGGGAGAACATGAAAACAGCCGTTTTTTTGGATCGGGATGGCGTCATCAATGAAGTGTTAACAGAACGGGTGAAATTTGTAAACAAGCCGAAAGATCTTCATTTTTTGCCGGGTGTACCGGAAGCGATCCGCAAATTGAATGAGCATTTTGATTATATTTTTGTTGTCACGAATCAGGGGGGAGTAGGCCTTGGGTTTATGAAGGAATCCCAGCTTCAAAAGGTGCATGAGCATATGGTGAATGAATTGAAAAAACACGGAGCCATTATCCATGATATCGCTTATTGCCCCCATAAACCAAAAGCGGGATGCGCCTGCCGCAAACCGGGTTCCAAAATGATTGAAGATTTGGCTGAAAAATATCAAGTGGATGTGTCCAACTCTTACATGGTGGGCGATACGGATACAGACATCCAAGCAGGAAAGAAAGCCGGCACAAAAACAGTTTTCATCGGGGATGAAGAGCCTTTAGCCGATGCGGTTTTCCCTGATTTGTTAAAGGCAGCGGATTGGATTATTAAGGATGCCCATAAATAAATCCATAAGTTTCGCCAAACTTCCGAGGAAAAATTTTGTTAATTTACTATGAATTTGATAAACTACAAGTAATTTTTCTTGTTCTAAAGAATAAACTTTATCATCCATGCAAAAATAAAAGGAAAAAAGGAACGATTCGAATGCAGTATCATCCCGGCTGGAATTTCCAAAACAGCTATGTAAACTTGCCGCCTATTTTTTATACAATGCAAGAACCAAAACCTGTTGCTTCTCCAAAGCTCATTCTATTCAATGAATCGCTGGCGGAAGAGTTGAATTTGGATTGTGGAGCGCTGCAGACAGAAGAAGGAATTGCAACTTTTGCTGGAAATTATATTCCAAAAGGTGCGGAGCCGATTGCCCAAGCCTATGCGGGCCACCAATTTGGCTATTTTACGATGCTGGGGGATGGGCGTGCCATCCTTTTGGGTGAGCATGTGACCGCCAATCATCAACGAGTTGATATTCAATTGAAAGGTGCAGGAAGGACACCTTATTCCCGGGGTGGGGATGGCCGTGCTGCTTTAGGTCCGATGCTTCGAGAATATATCATTAGCGAAGCGATGCATCATCTCGGAATTCCAACCACCCGAAGTTTAGCAGTGGTCACAACAGGGGAGACGGTCATCCGTGAACAATATCTTCCAGGCGCCATTTTAACAAGAGTTGCTTCAAGCCACATTCGCGTAGGCACTTTTGAATTTGCGCGGAAATTCGGCTCTATAGAAGATTTAAAAGCTCTTTGCGACTATACCATCCAAAGGCATGATCCGCATCTATTACAAGAGGAATATCCCTATCTTGCATTTTTAAAAGCCGTAATAAATCGGCAAGCGGCAACTATCGCAAAATGGCAGCTAGTCGGTTTCGTCCATGGCGTCATGAATACGGACAACATGGCCATTAGCGGGGAGACAATCGATTATGGCCCTTGTGCCTTTATGGATATTTATCATCCAGAGACAGTGTTCAGCTCTATCGATACCTATGGCCGCTATGCTTATGGAAATCAGCCAAAAATAGGGGGATGGAATTTAGCTCGATTTGCCGAATCACTCATTCCTCTCCTCGATGCAGACAAGAATAAAGCTGAACTTTAGCAAAAGAAGCCATTTCCGCTTACCCAGACTTGTACGTATCCTACTATCTTGACGGTATGCGGAAAAAATTAGGTTTCATGTCAGCAAGAGAGGAAGATGAAGAACTCATCCAACAATTGCTTGACTTGATGCAAAGCTATAAACAAGATTACACCAATACGTTTAGAGCTTTAACGTTGAAAAAATTCGAAGGATCGTTTTTCCAATCTGGTGAATTTCAACATTGGTATCAACGTTATCAAGAGCGGATAAAAGACCAACATCCCATTGAAACGGAAAAGCTTATGAAGCAGCATAACCCTTCTGTCATTCCCCGCAACCATCGAGTGGAGGAGGCCCTAGAAGCGGCAGTAGAGCGGGGCGATCTTTCAGCGATGAAAAAGCTGTTGTCGATTTTGTCGAATCCTTATGCATATTCAGAAGAACAAGAGGAATACTGTACATTGCCAGAATGTCCAGATAAACCGTATATAACCTATTGCGGTACGTAAAATATGAAAATAATGGAGGAATCCTCATGGAAAGTATAGAAGTTGGCGAAGTATTTACAATTGGTGATGAAGAGCAACAAGAAGAAGTCGAAGTAATTGCAGCTATGACAGTGGATGGGCAAGATTATGTAGCTGTAGCTTATGTTGAAGATTTGCATGAAGATAATGAAGAAGAAATTGAAGTATTTTTCTTAAAAATTGATAAGGATGGCGATTTTGACGTCATTGAATCCGATGAGGAATATGATAGAGTAGCTGAAGTTTTTGATGAAATGTTGGATGAAATGGAAGAAGAATAATTGGATTTTGGGAGCGTGAGAAACCCTTGCGCTCCTTTCTATTTATATTGAAAAATGCTACCTTCCTCTAAATTACTTATATGCTTCAAGCAAAATACTTGCAGAATATCAAAAAATATCCATTAAAATGTAGATAAAGAATTCAAAAAGGGGACTTCTTAAGTGCGTAATGTTCAATCAATGGGAATAGTATTAGCCGTGAGTTTAGTCGGCGTTTGGATATTTACTTTATTGCATTTACCGGTGCCTTGGCTTTTAGGACCGTTGTTTTTCGTCCTCATCAGTCAATTTTTTATCAAAATGGACTTTTATTGGCCAGCTTCCTTGCGCAATATGGGATTAATCATCATTGGTATCTCCATTGGACAAAACTTCCAATTTCATATGTTCAAAAATATGGGTTGGTTAATTGGGGTTATGCTGTTAATGAATGGAATGATTTTGCTTTTTAGCATTCTATTATCTTTAATGCTTGTGAAAGTGGGGAACTTGCCTTTAAAAACAGCATTTACTTGTACAGTGCCCGGTGGTTTTTCTCAAATTGTCGCATTTGCTGAAGAAGAGGAAGATATTGATTTGCCGATTGTTACCTATTTTCATGTGATTCGCGTGATTTCCATTGTTTTAGGGATTCCGCTACTTTTGCATGTGCATGTGGTAAATAGCCAGAAAGAATCGGCCATTTCATTTTCAACATTGATGGTTCTAATCTTGCTATTTTTAGTTGCCATGGGAACAGTGTGGATAGGGAAGAAGATAAAAATCCCGGTTCCTTACTTTTTATCGCCGTTAATCCTAGTGATTGGTTTGCAGTTTTTCTCCATAGAGACGCCGGAAGTCCCTAGCCTATTTCTTCATATTGCTCAATTAATGATGGGGGCTTATATTGGAAGATTATTAACACCCAAAATGCTGGTATTAGAGAAAAAAATCATATTTTTAGGAGTCCTCACGACCATCCTCTTATTATTGTTTACGGTTGGACAAGGGTGGATGTTGATGGAAATGATGAATTATTCTTTGCCTACCGGTATTTTAAGCACGGCGGCAGGGGGGCTTGACCAAATGAGTTTACTTGCCAGTGCCATAGGAGCGGATGTGAGTGTCGTGACCGTATTTCAATTGTTTCGGATTTTATTTGTATTCATCCTTGTCTTGCCTTTGTTGAAAGCCTTTTGTCGTTATATTGATCAACGGAATGAGAGAAAGGTTTAATTTCATCGAAAAAAGTTGTTTCTAGCCTTTGGCATAAAGTAATATTTTCATAGATAGCTGAACATCAACGGTCTATACATATGTAAAAATAGACAAACAATAGTAATGAACTGTCGATTGTTGAAAGCTATGAAAAAATGGTATGATATATATTAGTTTATTCTTGAATATAACCTTTTTTTCTGATGAGGGGATTACGACATAAAATGAAGAACAACAAATTAGAATTATGGAAAAAGGCTGTGAAGACGGGAATTATCAAGTCCAATTTAATTCCGATGTTCGCTGCTTTAATGCTGGCCCTTTATACGTATAATTTAAGTTTCATTAAACATATTCCACATATGATTTTTGCGCTCATTGGAACGGCATGTGTCATTGGGGCAGCTGGAATTTTCAACAATATTTATGATCATGATATTGATGCGAAAATGCTCCGCACCAAATTAAGGCCTTCTGTGACAGGGGAGCTTCATCTTCGCACAATGTTTGTGGTAGGTATTATTTTGTTAATTGTTGGAATCGCTTTTTTGGCATTGACCACATGGACAGCTGCATTGCTTGGATTTCTTGGGGTGTTTTTCTACGTAGTTCCATATACAATGTGGACAAAGCGGAGAACCATTTGGAACACGGAAGTAGGAAGCATTTCTGGAGCGATGCCGCCGTTAATTGGATGGGCAACTGTAGCACCGGATATTTGGCATCCTGCTTGCTGGGCGCTCTTTATTATCATGATTATCTGGCAGATGCCCCATTTTTATGCGCTGGCTATCCGCAAAAAAGATGATTATGCAATGGCCAAAATTCCGATGCTGCCAGTGGTCAAAGGGGTTAAAAGAACCTATATTCAAACAAATGTGTATTTAGTTTTGTTAATGTTAACAAGCTTTTTATTTGTTCCTTTAAGCTGGGGATTAACCCTTTCTTCATTGACTCTTGGAGGCATTTGGCTATGGATTAGTTTGGTGGGGTATCGCCAGATGGATGGAAACAAGTGGGCCAATAAAATGTTTGGTTATTCGCTCATCTATATGACGGCTGTTTTTGCGACAGTCATCATTTATGCAGGAGTAGGAATGATGTTGAGGTAACATGGTTAACCGAAAGTGAAAGATCGCTTTCGGTTTTTTTATTGATGGCTAAAATATCTCTAAATTGTGAACAGGAATTTGATAAAAATATGACATCTGAATGGCGTGGATATACACAAAAAATGCTAGGTGTTATAGTAAATTATGCGATAAATAAATTCTGTTGTGTATGAAAATCGCTCTTTTAGTAATTCAAAATCGCTCATGTGAACCGATACATAACTCCCCCTGAGAGCCTGACCAAAAGTGATACTTTTAGGTCAGGTTTTCTTTTAGGAGGATTTAAAACTTTGCTTGATGGACATAAAAAATGCGATACCTCGTCAAAAAAGGGGCGTCTTAAAATGGCCTTTACAGACGCTCCCCTTTTTTAACAGTTATCATTGGAGAGATAGACAATTTGATTTTTTCCTTGTCTTTTTGCCATATACAGCGCTTGGTCGGCAACTTTAAAAAGTTGAGTGAATTTTTTTGCATAGGGGATGCTGGAGGTGCAGACGACGCCAATGCTTACGGTCACTTTAATTTCCTGGGATAAATAGTTCACATGAAATGAAGTGATTTCGTTATACAATTTTTTTGCTTTATCCATGATGGTTTGCGGTTGGCTTTCTTTAAAGAGGACAATAAATTCATCTCCTCCATAACGTCCGACAATGGTGTTCTCCTGATCTTCATTTGCCACTTTTAAACAAGCTTGTGCGACCCCTTTAATCACTTCATCGCCTAATAAATGGCCATAAGTATCATTGATGACTTTAAATGAATCTACATCAATAATGGCGCAGCAAATATGCTGCTCTGATGTTTTAATTTCCTTCAACCATTTGTTGCATGTAGTTTCTAAAAAATAGCGATTATAAACGCCCGTTAAACTATCCACATTGGCCCGCTTCTCGATGGCTTTGATGCTTTGTTGTACATCAAAATCTTTCATTTTAGCGGCAAGGCGAATAGAATAAAGTTTTTCCGTAATTTTAATATATTCCTTCATGGCTTCGTAGGATTTTTTGTAATCGCCGAGAGATTCATAAACCGTTGCAATGGTTTTCAATATGGACTTCAATTTGATTTGATTTTGATATTCGGCATAAATTTGATACGATTCGTTTAAGAGCTGCAATGCTTCGTCATATTCACCTTTTACATAGTGAAACGCTGCTTTCACATACAGAAAATTTGCTTTTTCATGGGGTAAATTATTAATATATATATTAGGTTCAATTTTTTTCAGCATTTGCTCAGCTTTTTCTAATTCTTTCCTGCCAATATGGATGGCAGCGATGTTTAAATAAATATGACATTGTAATAAAATTTCCCTTGGACAGTGGGTTTCACAAATCGTCAATGCCTTATTTGCATAATTCAAAGCCTCTTCATATTTTCTCTCGCGAATTAAATAACTGCAATAGGAGTTGTAGCTGCTACTGACCGCGTAGTACATCTCCAATTCTTCAGCTATCTTAATACAACTCTGTATGGCCTTTTTTGCTTCATCAAAATCCTCTTCATATTCATAAATTAAAGCACTTAGCCTGTATAAGTGGTATTTATCGCGATCATCCCCGTACTCGTTGCATAATTTTTTATAATCAAGGATGTGTTGAAAAGCCGTCTCAGTTTCACCTAAAAAATAATAGCAACTTGCAAGATGCAAATGAGCATTCATCATTCCCTTTACATCATCTGATTCGCTGGCTGAATTCAATAATTCCTTTGCTGCTTTGATTGCTTCTGCATATTTGCCATCGGAAAAGAGGTTGTCGGTGATCGATTCTAATCTTGTAAGATGGTAAAGTAGAGCGTTCATTCAGGGTCACCTCTCTTTAAAAAAGGAAGAAACCCCTTGGTAAAAGAAATGTTTTTTGGGAATTTCTTCCTTATCTATATTATAAACGCTATAAAGGAAGGAAAATGTATATAATGTTTGACAAAATTCGAGGTGGCTAGACTTAAAAATAATAAAATATACTTGTCATTATTATAATTTTATATTTGCTACTTCACATAAATAGTCGCACAGTACCCGTAATCCTTTATCAAAGTTTTCAAGGTGGAAATGTTCATTTGGTGCATGGAAGTTTTCTGTTGATAAGCCAAAGCCCATGAGCACCACGGGAACATTTAAAATTTGGTCGAAAGTTGCCACAATCGGGACGGAACCACCACCGCGAGTGAACGCTGTAGGCACTTGATATACTTTTTCATAGGAATGACTTGCAGCTTGAATTAATGGATGGTCGAAAGGTGTAATGTAAGGAGCACCGTTGTCGAATTCTGTCACCGAAACTGTTACGCCTTTTGGAGTGTGTTTTTCAACGTGTTTGCGAAGTAGGGCGATAATTTTGTCTGGGTCTTGGTCTGGAACAAGACGGCAAGTAATTTTAGCTCCTGCTTCATTTGGCAAAACGGTTTTAATTCCTTCTCCAGAAAAACCGCCAAAAATGCCGTTGATTTCAAGTGTTGGGCGAGCCCATGTTCTTTCAAGGAAGGAGTAGCCTTCTTCACCAAATAACTCATTCACGCCCAGTTCTTTTTTCAATGCTTCTTCATCAAATTGCAGTTCTGCAAAAGCTTTTCGTTCTTCATCAGTGAGTGGGCGAACGTCATCATAAAAACCTTCCACAAGAATTTTTCCATTTGCATCATGGAATGACGCAAGGATTTCAACTAATGCATGAACGGCATTTTGCACTCCGCCGCCATAAAGACCAGAGTGAAGATCGCTGTTTGCCCCGCGCACGTCAATTTGCACCCCGGCAAGTCCCCGCAATCCGTAGCAAATGGCAGGTTTTCCAGGGGCGTACATGCTCGTATCAGAAATCAACACAAAATCAGCTGCAAGTTTTTCTTTATTCTTTTCAATATATGCAGGAAGGTGGGCACTGCCAATCTCTTCTTCGCCTTCGTAAAGGAATTTTACATTGACAGGCAATGTTCCTAGGATGGCAAATAGGGCTTCAATGGCTTTTAATTGCATAAACACTTGACCCTTGTCATCAGATGATCCGCGAGCATATAGTTTGTTCTGGCGTATTTCCGGTTTGAAAGGTTCTGACTCCCATAAGTTTAATGGGTCTACTGGTTGTACGTCGTAATGTCCGTAAAATAGCACGGTTGGTTTTCCTTCCGCATGAAGCCACTCACCATAAACGACCGGATGACCCTCAGTTTCATCAATTGATACATTTTCAATCTTCAACTGTTCCAGCTGCTGTTTTAACCATTGTGCGGCCCGTTCTACATCTTGCTTGTGTTCAGAGAGGGAACTGATGCTTGGAATGGATAAAAACTCAAATAGTTCTTGTAAATGTTTTTCCCGTTTTTTTTCAAAATACTCATGAAAATGTTTCAATTCCATAAAAATCCTCCGATTCTCTAATTTACTAAAAGATAGTATACCACATAAATAAAATTCCCAACCAAATGTCAGAAATTTTAGATAAGGGTAATGAAAAATTATGACAATAATCGAAATCTTACAGGAATGTAATGTAATTGAAAGCTAATCATATAGAGTGTAATACAAATTTTTGGGAAAATGTATATAGAAAGTTAAAGTTTCTTATACGGAGGAAAATAACGATGAATAAAATTTCTGATGTTTATGAGGAGTTTAATCGTTATATATATCATTTGTGTTTAAAATTAACTCGCAATCCAATGGAAGCAGAAGATTTAATGCAAGAAGTTTGGGTGAAAGTTGTCCGCAATGAAAAACAAGTGGAACAAGTTGATCATATAAAAGCATGGCTTACGACAATTACAATGAACACATTCCGCGATCGTTACCGGAAAAATGTGCGTAGAAGCAAATATGTAATGAGTCAACCTGAAACATTAGACGTTCCAATACTAGATTTGGTTCCAAATAATGAAGTTTCAACAGAAGAACAGATTGAAAAAGTTGTTGTAACCAAAATTGTACAGGAAAAAATGAAGCAACTTGATAGCATTTATCAAAAAACCCTTTGGTATTTTTATGTGGAGCAATATTCGTTAGCGGAAATTTCTAGATTAATGAAGGTATCCATTGGTACAGTAAAATCCCGTTTATTCCGCGCCAAACAAAGATTGAAAGAGATATTGCTTTCCGACCGCAACTTAGTGGATGTAGTTGTACCGGTATAGACTTGTGGTGAATGGCCACAAGTTTTTTTATTTAATAAATAAAAATGCAAGCTGCTTTTTTTGGCAACTTGCATTTACCTAAATGGGTGATGAATGGACATTTTCTGACCCCTTCCTTATTTTTGAGGAGATTGTTCCAAGCATTTTTCAAAAATGTGATGCAATGTTTGAATTTCCTCATTTGTTAGCATGCCAAACATCGATTGGACTAATGCCATCACTTGGGTTTTTGATTCTTCTAATACTCTTCTTCCTTCTGGCGTTATGGCAATTTGGGATACCCGGCGATCTTTTGAGCTTTGGGTTTTCTGGATGTATCCGCCTTTTAACAGTTTGGCTGTTAAAACCGTAACGCCGCCAGTTGTAATTTTTAACCGCTCAGCGATGACAGATGGACGTTTTGGACCTTCTTTTGCAAGCAAGTCCAAAAGAAGTATATGGGTTTTTGAAAATCCTAAGTCATTGATTTGATTCCACTCATTTGACCATTTGCGCTCGAGGGACGAAACCACTTCAAAGAGGGCGGAAATGGTGTCATATCTTTGGCTATTCATTATTTTCAGCTCCACTTTCAAATATCCATATGGTCAAAGGAAAATTAGCTTACAATTTCATCCGAATGTTTAATTAATTCATTTAATTCATAAGCACGTACTTTACGTGGGATAAATCGACGGATGTCCATTTCGTTGTAACCGACTTGAATGCGTTTTTCATCAACGATAATTGGGCTGCGAAGCATACGAGGATGTTCTCGGATTAATTCATAAAGCTCTTGGATGGAAAGTTGATCGATGTCGACGTTTAAATTTTTGAAGTCGTTTGAGTTGGTTGCAATAATCTCATCTGTACCATCTTCTGTCAAACGCAAGATGTTTTTGAATTCAGAGAGTGTCAATGGTTGTGAAGTGATGCGTTTTTCGACAAAAGGGATATTGTGTTCTTTGAGCCATTTAATCGCTTTACGGGAAGATGAACAACTGGATTGTGTGTAGATGGTAACTGTCATATTTACCGCCTCCAATATTGTTTTTTCATTATAGTGGGATCAATTCAGCATTATATATCTTACTGGTAAGATATTTAGAAGTCAATTTGATGAAAGTGGATGCACAAATAATGTTTAACCTTTTTTCTATTAATTAATACGTTTTGCTTGGGCGAAAGTTTCGCTTTTTTAAAGAAATTTTGATAGAATTTTTTATTTTTGTTGTAGAGTTGAAAGAAAAAAACTACCCGCAAGAGTTACATCTCTGCGAGTAGTTTGTTGAGTTCCGCCAATTTCTTTTCCATGCGGGCTAGTCTTTGTTCCGCTTCCATAACTGAGTTGATATGGCCTGTATTTTCAAGTTTTTCTATATCGCCTTGTAAGTTTATGTAATCCATTTTTAGTTCAGCAATTTGCTGCTCAATTTCTCGTTTTGTTAGCATAGATAACTCCCATCTTTCATTTCGTTGCATTAATGACAACATTATATCATAAGAAAGGGGAGTTTCATGGATAAAAAAATCAATGGCCGCTTTCAGCCATTGATATAAAGGTTATTGCACTTCCACTTTTTCCGGATTAGCAGAAAGGAGTAAATGGAAAGTGCCTTTTTGAGTTTTTACCGTAATCGTTACAAACTCGCCGGAAACTTTCACATTTTCTTCTAATTTTTGAGGATTCATGGAAAGTTCTGTTCCCCAGTTGGACATATTGACTAAATAAATGCCGTTATGCAAATTCAAAAATTCGCAAAAAGCATCCTTTGCCAATTCGTCAATCTCAGTTAAATTTTCTTCTGCATATTTTGAGGCTATGTATAGTAATGCTTCGTCCTCTGCTGCAATTGCCGTAAACAGGGAAGGGCTGCCCAAGATTTCTTGGCTTGCTAACCATTTAGCTTGTTGTAGATTTTCAGAGATTTCTAGGAATGTTTGACGGTCAATAAAACGAATCATATTTTTGGCAAATAGGGAAATATAGCTTCCAAATTTTTCACGAATATCTTCATGGCCTTTTGTTAAAATGTTTTCCACCAATGTTTCAATATTACCGCTTTGAATTTCTTCAAAATCTTCAGTGGAGAGGCTGTATTCTTTTTTATATTCATTTAAGGCAGAACTGAACTCTTCCATGGACATATAGCCGCGATCAATCAACGCTTGTGCTAAATATAAATGTCCTTGTTTTTGATGGGAAATCAATTCTTCTACTTGTTCTTCCGTCAAGTATCCAAGTTCAACGGCAATTTCACCAAACCGCTTATCCATTTGTTTTTGTTTTTCATGGACTTCTTCCACTTGACTTGGCGTCATCAATCCTTTATCTACCGCAATAACTCCAAATTTTACGTGTACTTTTTCTTGAAACTCGAGCACATCTTGAAGCTGCTCATTTGTAATCAACCCACGATTTAATAAATAGTGACCGAAATATTGGCTAAACATGATTTATCCCTCCTTTAAGGCCTTTTCTACAATCGATGCAAGGGTATCGCTTTGAATCGGTTTTTGAATAAAGTCATAAGCGCCATGTTTAAGGGCTTCTTTCAATTTGCTGCTTGTACCAACGGAAGAGACCATGACCACTTTAGTCTCCGGGCTAATGGCTTTGATTTCTTTAAGTGCTTCAATGCCATCTTTTTCGGGCATCACGATATCCAAAAATACTAAACTTGGCTTATATTTTTCCGCTTGTTCCACAGCAGCCACGCCATTTGCTGCTTCATAGAATGCTTCAAAATTAAATGGATTTAGAGCTTCTCTTAACTTTTTTCTCATAAGAAGTGAATCATCGCAAATAAGGACTGTCTTTTTATCCATGTCATCAGCTCCTTTTTTAAGGGTACTTTTATATATAGTACTACATACCTATCGAGATTTTCTAGATAACTATCCAAAAATTTTAACATTTAACAAAATTTATAAATTTGATAAAAAATGAGCCGATTCAAAATTGGAATCGGCTGAGGTGTAAATACTAATATAGGAAGTAAGTATGAAAATATAGATTATAATGAAACTATATTATGCCGTTCATAGGCAAAATCTAATAATAATGATTTAAGAACTTCATTATTGTCTTGTATTTCTAATTGAATTTGTTTTCGAACGGCTCTTTCCCGTCTCGCTTCATGAAGCAATAATTCCATCACCGCATTTTGAATATTGGATTGCTTCATTTTTCGGCCCAACCCTAAGTTGATGAATCCATTGTTTTCGCGAGGAAAGGTATTGTTTAACTCCCGTTCATTTTGTGCGCTGACAATGCAAGGAATGCCGACAGCAGCCACTTTATATGGCGTGTAATTGGCATTGCAGATGACGATGTCCGCTTCCGGCAATAATTTTTCTAACGGTTTGTCATCTTTGAAAATTTTCGTGTTTCTGCTGCTTAAGGCCATTAATTGCAAGTCGCTGATGGAATGCGAGTATTCTCGGTCGAGTGCGATTGTTACTTTTAGTGGGATTTGCAAGTGGGTTAAGTGGCGTAGAGTGCGGTATGTTAAGTTGTTGGGGTCGCCATCTTCATATGCAACAACGATATGTGGTGGGTTTGATAATTCGTTGGATACTCTCGATTCAGCAATGGCTTTCAATGTATCAGAAACGGCGAAAGCAAAACTTCCGGCAAGCATATTTTGAGATGTGGTTTCCCGCACTTCTTCGATGATGGACATAATATTGCAATCGGCAAGTTCTGCACCTTCGCCAAAATCATCGAAATGAACAAGCGTTTTGCAGAAAGGCCGTATCGTTTCAACATAGTCAGTGTACGTATCTTTTCCTTCTTGTATAATTAAATCCGGTTCAAGTTCTTCCAAGTGTTTAACCAGTTCGTTTAGATGGTCATAAATGATTGGCGATAGTTGCGCATCTGTGAAGATTTCCAATGCTTCATCCTTTGGGCTTTTCAGAAATATCGTAACCTCTTCTTCCTCTTTTAATTGCTTGGCAAGAATGCTCGCTCTTTCAAAAGGGTAATAACCTTTCATTGCATTATATTCCACAATAAAGGCGATTTTCTTCTTCTGGTTTTTACTCAATTCCTTCTGCATACAATCCCATCCTTTCCCAATCATTAATTAAAATATGGTGAAAGATTTGAAAGTATGTGTTAAAAATAAAATTTATATGGCTGGCGTAAATATTTTGCTAGAAGATGCAAGAAAATTTTTGAGGTCGGCAAGAATTTTAAAAAAATTTGAGGGATTTCATAAAAACAGAAGAATCTGCAGAAGTTTAGAAAAGCTCTTCAATTTTCAGCCTTAAGACTGAACTTTTTCTTTTTCTAATCCGTTTCCTATCGAAAGATTTGTGCATTTGTTACAATAGACAAATGGAAGAACCTATATGATGGAGGATTTGCAACATGAAAATTCTGCTTGTAGATGGTACAGTTTTTGGCACAAAGACGGGTGCACTATTAAGACAGGTGGAACAATATATTAAAGAAATTGATTCCGATTTGGAATTGGAAATATTATATTTTTCGAAATTAAAACATCAAATTTTGGATGGAAGCCCGCTTAATGATGATATGAAAATGATGATACAAAAATTTGAAGAAGCGGATGGCTATATATTTGCTACACCGATTTATCAAGCCTCTATTCCGGGCGTGTTAAAAAATGCGCTTGATATGCTGTCGCCGAAAGCATTGCGATACAAACCGGCAGCCATTGTGGCAAATGGAGGTACGTTCCAGCACCATTTAGTCGTGGAAAATCAATTCCGTCCAATTTTGGATTATTTCCGCTGTTTAGTGACGCCAAATTATGTATATACCCATACAACCCATTTTGATGAAAAGGACCAAATCATTGACCAAGATATTCATGAACGTCTGCGGGAATTAGCACGCGTGTTTGTCCAATACTGCAAAATGAGCCAAACGTTGGCGAAAGAACCCATCGATAAACATTAAGCTTTGAGTAGAAAAGGGGCGTCTGAAAATCATTTCAAGACGCCCCCTTTGCGGCTGTAGTGCTTTCACCGCAGAAAAATTGCGACGAGGAGGCGCGTTTTGTGACCACCGCAGGGAAAGTTTTTAAGAGAATATTATTATAAGAAGTAAGGCTGTTTCCGAAAGTGTTCGACTTTCTGAACAGCCCATTTTTTATTTTTATATGGAAGTTTCCTTCGCATGGCTAATAAATATATGCTTTTTTTGAACTTATAAGAAGTACGTAATAGTTGGATTATTTTTGGATATTCTATAACTAGAGCTGTTATTACTCTAAAGAAGATTGGAGATAAAAACCAATGTCTTCAAAGGAAATCCTTTTATGGATTATGAACCAATTTAACGATACGGTTGAATTAATATACAAACCATTGGAATTGGACAATAAAAAAATAACCGTATTATACATTAAATCTCTAATCGACCAGGAATTGTTTCAGAAATACATTCTGCAACCGTTTTTTGAAATCGATTCAGAAGAAAAATTGCAGGTGTATTTAATGGCCTTGCCGCAATTTCAAGAAGTGCCTTCAAAAGAAGAAGGGCTATTATATGTCATGGAAGGGAATGTACTCGTTGAAATTCAAGAAAACTTGTATGCTATTGACTTCAAGTTGTCAAAAAATAGCGATGTCAATTCCACTTCTGTTGAAACAACCATCCATGGTTCGGAACTCGCCCTAAGCGATAATTTAATGACCAACATTAACATCATCCGCTCCTTTTATCATGAACCTACTTTAACTATTGAATATTTTTTGAAAGGGGAAGTGAACAAACCGAAAATAGCCGTTATTTACGATCAGGAAAGAGTGAAGACAACCGCATTGAACATGATTAAAGAAAAACTTGAGGAAATTGATAAGCAGGTCATTACAGAATCCCCCCAATTCAGTAATTTTTTAAACCATAAGCGTTTTTCCTTATTCCCTCAAATGCTTTTAACAGAGCGTCCAGACCGGATTGTTTATAATCTGGCCGGAGGGAAAATTGTGCTGCTCGTCGACGGAAGTCCACAATGTATGATGGCGCCTGCTGTATTTTTTGATTTTATGACAACCACGGAAGATAACTATCATACCTTTGTGATTTCATATTATTTAAAATTGCTTCGGTATCTTGGCATTTTTGTATGTATTTTGCTTCCGGGGATTTATATAGGAGCTGCTTCCTTTTCTCCTGAAGTTTTTCGAACGGAATTCATGTTGACCATTGCAGGGAGCCGGATGGGGGTTCCGTTTACATCCTTTGTAGAAGTGCTGTTTATGCTTTTTTTTATGGAACTTTTGCTTGAGGCGAGTATTCGTCTTCCAAAAGCTATCAGTGCCACAGCAGCAACGGTAGGAGGTTTAATTTTAGGTACAGCTGTGACGGAAGCGGCTCTTGCTTCCAACATCATGGTTATTATCGTATCGGCCGTTGCCATTTCTACCTTCGTAATTCCTGTCAATGAAATGGCCTTTGCCATCCGCATTGTCCGGCTGCTTTTGATTGTTATTGCAAGTATTTTTGGGTTGGCTGGCCTCACCCTTGGATTTTTGTGCATCATTATGTATCTTGTGAATCAAACAAGCTACGGGGAACCGTTTTTAAGAATGTATAACTACCGTAAAGGGGATAAGAAGTCGGAGGGACAGGCTTGAGTCGATTTTATTATTATTTGATTTTGATTAATATGATTGCCAATATTATTTCCGCTGTTCCTACCATTCTTCTCTATTATAGGGAAGATGGAGCCGTTTCCGCTTTAATCGTCGGCGCAATGTTAGGGTTAGTCATTGTGGTCATTTATACAAAATTTTTCAACGCCTTCCCGGGGATGACTTTTCCCGAATTATTGGTGAAAACAATGCCTAAATGGTTTTATTATCCATTACTTTGTTTTATGGCTATCATGTGGTTTGTAGCAGGGGCGAGTACTTTAATCACTTACACCTTTTTGCTAATACGATATTTAACGCCTGATATTCCAATCATACTTCTTGGATTGACGTTAATTGTATCGATTATTTTTGGATGCTTTATGAAAACGGATCGAGTGTTATATACAATTGAAATCATTTTTTTAATAAATTTCCCTATTATCATTTTTATTATTATTAAAGCCTATACAAGCAAAAGTTTAAATTGGGATTTTATTAAAGCGGCCATGCTGCATGTAGTGGAAATGCCGAATATGAATGTCATAACTGCCTGCATCTTTTTATCCCTTGGTGTGGTGAATCTCGTCATTTTTAACCGTTTCTTTACCCAAAAACAAAACTTTGGTTTGAAACAGATAATGGTAGTTGCTTTTATCTCCATTGCAACGATTTTTACCACTTACTTTATTCCAATTGGGTTTCACGGTTTAAAGTCAATTGAAGAGATGATTTACCCATGGGTCGCAACGAGTGACTCCATGAGAATGAAATTCTTTTTAATTGAACGGTTAGTCTACGTATTTCTGCTTCTTTATTTGTCCATGGCTTTTTTGAGTATCTTGATTCACTGGCATGTGGCAGTCGAGTTGTTTAAGTTTGTTTTCCGATTAGAGAAGATAAAGTATAAAGACATTCCAATTGGTTATTTGATCATTATCCTTTTTTTTACAGCTGCTTCTTTATTTTTGATTGTAACGTTGACAGAGTATCAATTGTTCCAGTATTCGAAATACTTTTTTAATCTAACCGCTGTAAACTTTTTTGGCATGATTTTTTTACTTTTTTACATTGCTAGGAGGATGAAAGGTGCTAAAGACAGTAAAAACTAAATTTTTCATCCTGGCTGTTATTTCTTCTCTCATCCTGCTTTCAGGCTGCGGGGAGTTTAAAGATATTGATAAGATGGTCTTTGTTTCAATGATTGGGATTGATGAATCAGGGAATCCGGATAAGCCCTATAAAATCATTTTAAAACTTTATGTGCCGACGAGTTCTTTTAAGCAAAACCCCGCGCCGGAATATTCCTATCTGATTAAAGAAGGATTGACCATGGCCGAAACGATTTCGCTATTGGAATCTCATATTGATAAAGAACTGGATTTTGGACATTCGAAGCTGATTGTGGTTGGCGAGAAAATGCTGCAAAATCAAAAAAATAAGGTCATTTTGGATTTTCTAATCCGGAGGCCGGATATTCAAATGATTTCTTATTTTGCGGTAGGCAGACCGAATGCAGAAGAAATAGTAAAATTTGCCCCTGCAGGAGAAACCGCATTGCAGCCGACCATTTTCAACTATTTTGACAATAGCGGGGCGGAAACTTCATACATTGTCACTTCCTTTTTATTTGATTTCAGAAGAAGAATGAAAGAGGACGGAATTAGTCCAATCTTGCCTATTGTTGAAATGGATGAGTCAAAAACTCATTTTATTATTAATAAATCGATTGTATTAGAGGAAGATAAACCGCCTTACGAACTGGATTCCGAAAAAACATTGCTTGTCAAATTACTTTCCAATGATGCAAAAAGTATTTTTTATGAGGTGAAAAGGGGAGATGAGCTTTTTGTTACAAGACTTGATACAATTAAACCCCACTACACGGTAGATATAAAAGAAAACAATAAAGTGTTCATCAAGGTGGATATTAAGCTTGCAGGAATTATTACAGAATCAAAAAATTCTTTGAGGAATAAAGAATTGCCTAGATACAGCAAACTATTGGATGAGGAAATGAAGGAAAAAGTAACTGCTGTTATTGATGAGCTGAAAAGAGAAGGATATGATCCCATTGGTTTTGGTTTAAGATTAAATTCCCATACGCTGCCAAAAAATCGAATGAACGACAAGGAATGGCTCGCAGCGTTCCAAAATGCAAATGTAGAAGTCAAGGTGGATTCAAGTTTGAAAAGTACCGGAAGTATTCAATAACAGAGAATTCTATGCAAAAGGATCAAAAGAGAGGGGTCCTTTTGTTTCTCATTTGCATACCATACACGGGTATCGTATAATGTATTTAAGAAATGGAGGTTGATGAAGCTGGAAAATTGTTCCCACCGAAAAAGCCATCATCCAGACCATGTAAAAAGGGACTTAATAACCCGTTTAAATCGGATTGAAGGACAAATTCGGGGCATTAAAGGTATGATTGAACGGGATGTTTACTGTGATGATGTCATCACGCAAATTGCAGCTACTCAATCGGCGCTGAATAGTGTGGCGAAAATTTTATTGGCAGGCCATATTAAAGGATGTGTCGTCAGCCGACTACAAGAAGGCGACCAAGAAATACTTGATGAATTAATCGTAACAATTCAAAAATTAATGAAAAAATAAAGAGGAGGAGTTTTCATGGAAACTGTAACATTAAACGTAAAAGGAATGTCTTGCAATCATTGCGTAAAAGCAGTGGAAGGCAGCGTCGGCGCATTAGACGGTGTACAAGAGGTAAAAGTAAATTTAGAAGCTGGCCAAGTGAATGTTACATTTGACCAATCCAAAGTTACTTTAGAACAAATCAAAGAGACAATCGATGACCAAGGCTATGATGTGGAATAATATTCAACGGATTTTGTGAACGTAACGGCAATTTTTGTGGCGAAAATGACTGATTTTGTGAACATATCTTCTGATTTTGTGACAATATCGACAGGGTGACCTCATAATGAATAAAAATTTGAAAGAAACAACCCTTCAAATTACAGGAATGACTTGTGCCGCTTGCGCCAACCGCATTGAAAAAGGGTTAAAGAAAATGCCTGGCGTAACTAATGCGACTGTCAACCTGGCTTTAGAAAATGCAACGGTTGAATTTAATCCTGCGGAAGTGAACGTTTCCGATATCATTCAACGGATTGAAAAATTGGGCTACGGCGCCCATCTTGAAGATAATAAGAAGGAAACGGTTGACTTTCGGGAGCAGGAAATGAAAAAGCAATTCATCAAATTTCTCGCAGCAGCCATTCTTTCAGTGCCATTGTTATGGACAATGGTCGGGCATTTTCCCTTTACATCCTTTATTTACATGCCTGATTTTTTAATGAATCCATGGGTGCAAATGGCCTTTGCTACACCTGTGCAATTTATTATTGGATGGCAATTTTACACAAGCGCCTTTAAAGCATTGAAAAACGGCAGCGCCAATATGGATGTATTGGTGGCTCTCGGCACATCCGCTGCATATTTTTACAGTTTATATCAAACCATTAAAACCTTTGAATCCACTACTGTGCATCCACAGCTTTATTTTGAAACGAGCGCGGTGTTAATTACTTTAATTCTTTTAGGGAAATTGTTTGAAGCAAAAGCAAAAGGGCGTTCTTCTGAAGCGATTAAGAAGCTAATGGGCTTGCAGGCAAAACAAGCGCGGGTATTCAGAAATGGAGTAGAAAAGGAAATTCCCCTTGAAGAAGTGGTAGCGGGAGATATCATCCTTGTGAAGCCCGGCGAGAAAATTCCGGTGGACGGCGAAGTAATAGAAGGAAATACGGTTGTTGATGAATCGATGTTAACAGGTGAAAGCATTCCTGTCGATAAAACGGCTGGTTCCCTAGTGTTCGGATCCACCATCAATAAAAACGGCTTCATCAAAATGAAAGCTACAAAAGTCGGGAGAGATACGGCTCTTGCGCAAATTATTAAAGTGGTGGAAGATGCCCAAGGAAAAAAAGCGCCCATCCAGCGTTTAGCAGATAAAATTTCCGGCATTTTTGTGCCCATTGTTGTGGGAATTGCCGTTATTACTTTTCTGATTTGGATTTTCTTCATTGCACCGGGAGAAGTGACGCCAGCCTTGGAAGCGATGATTTCCGTGCTCGTCATTGCCTGTCCATGCGCGTTAGGTCTTGCCACGCCGACATCCATTATGGCAGGTACTGGTAGAGCGGCAGAGTACGGCATTTTATTCAAAGGCGGCGAATACCTTGAACAAACCAACCATCTCGACACAGTAGTAGTCGATAAAACCGGAACCGTCACTAAAGGCGAGCCTGCGCTGACAGACGTGGTGGTGGCAGCTGGCATAGATGAATCGACTTTTCTCTCCTTCATTGGTTCTGTGGAAAAGCAGTCTGAACACCCGTTAGCCCAAGCAATTGTAAAGGGAATTGAAGCGCGGGGGATTGCTTTACAAGAGGTTCAGGAATTTCAAGCCATTCCAGGACTTGGTGTGCAGGGAATCGTTGCAGGGAAAAAAGTACTTGTTGGAAATAGAAGATTTATGCAAGCCGATTTTGTGGATATAACGCCGGTTTTATCCCAAATGGAACAACTTGAGGAAAAAGGGAAAACGGCGATGCTGGCAAGTATTGACGGCGAGTTTGCTGGTTTAGTGGCGGTCAGTGATACGGTGAAAGAAACATCGAAACAAGCAATCGAACGGTTGAAGGAAATGGGCATTGAAGTAATTATGCTTACGGGGGACAATGAACGGACGGCAAAAGCAATTGGCGAGGAAGTCGGTGTTAACCACGTAATTGCGGAAGTGCTACCAGAACAAAAGGCGGAAGAAATTAAGAAATTGCAGAAGGCTGGAAAAAAGGTGGCGATGGTTGGAGATGGAATCAACGACGCCCCAGCTTTAGCGGTTGCGGATATTGGTATGGCAATTGGCACCGGTACGGATGTAGCCATCGAAGCAGCGGATATTACCCTCATCCGCGGCGATTTAAACAGCATTGCTGATGCGATTTTAATGAGTCACAAAACAATGCGGAACATTAAGCAAAACTTGTTTTGGGCCTTCGCCTATAACACCATTGGCATTCCCATTGCAGCAGCAGGCTTCCTTGCTCCATGGGTGGCCGGAGCAGCAATGGCCTTCAGCTCTGTTTCTGTTGTATTGAATGCACTACGTCTTCAAAAAGTAAAATTAAATCATTAAATTGAAAAAATCACGATCAGATTTGGTCGTGATTTTTATTTTTGCGTTTTGTTTGACCGCGTTATAACTTTCTATTTCCCACGCATAAATCCCTATGAAATGCAAATGCTGTAAACAGAGCAAACATCAACAGGAGGAATTCCAATGAGAAAGCAGCTTCTTGTATTTACAGCAATATTAAACCTCTTTTTATTAACTGCATGTGGAGATACGGAAAATGTATCGGTAAAAAATGAAAAAAAGCCAACCGAATTATTAAATAGCGAAGATGTAGATGTGACAAACAATCAAGTGGACGGGGATAAAGTCGTCGGAGATAACATGGACGGTGAAATAGGGCATGCAGATGTGATCCATTCTACGTGGGGCAAAATACCAGAAGGATTAAAAGAAGCAAAAAATCCGAAATTTAAAGTAGGCGAACAAGTCATCATCAATGCTGCCCACGACGATGATATGCAAGGTTCAAAAGGAACAATTGTCGGCGCTTATGAAACTACCGTTTATTCGATTTCTTATGAGTCCACAACAGGAGAACCGGAAGAGAACAAAAAATGGTTTGTTCGGGAAGAAATTGAACCTCTTGGCGAAAAGAAAATAGATGTAGGTTCAAAAGTCATTATTGAAGCTGACCGGGAAGAAGGCATGAAAGGGGCGGAAGGCGTCATTGATACCGTTGAAAAAACGAATGTCTATATGGTAGACTATGTCAATAAAGAAGGGCAAACGGTAGAAAATTATCAATGGCTTAAAGAAAGCGAACTATCACCAGCTAAATAATACGTTCATACAAAAAACCGTCATTTTCTCTCGGAAGAAAATGATGGTTTTTTGATATGTAGTTAAGGGGACGCTTTCAATTTTATGGGTTCTTGAGACACAGGTTCTATTTTGTCAAGATTTTGAATTTATTCCTATCATTTGTTTATACATAGTTTTTTATATTAAGATATTATTAGCACATATGAAAAAGGATGAAGGCGATGAAGATGAATATTCTTGTCACAGTCGATTCGAATTATCTTTACCCTTTAAGAGTCATGCTAAAATCTTTATTTATGAACAATCCGAAAGAAAGCTTCTCCATTTATCTTGTCCATTCTTCTATCCCCACTGAACAACTGGAATTATTAGAAACTTTTATTTCCAGTGAAGGCCATGATTTTCATAACATTCAAATTGATGACCAATTATTTAGCGAAGCTCCAACGCTGATGCATTATACGAAAACCATGTATTACCGTTTACTTGCCCACAAATTTTTGCCTCAAACGATGGAACGAATTCTTTACTTAGATCCAGACATTTTAGTTATTAATCCCATTCGAGAATTATACGAACTTGATTTGGAAGGCTATCTTTATGCAGCAGCCAATCACCGAACGATGCCTATAACAGAAATCAACAAACTCCGATTTAATCCTTTTGATTTGGAATGTTATTATAATTCCGGTGTTTTATTAATGAATTTGGCTTTGCAGCGGGAAATGATAGATGAAAATGAAATTTTTGATTTTGTAAGAACCTATCATTCGAAACTGATAATGCCTGACCAGGATATAATGAATGCTCTTTACTCAAAGCGAATTAAAGGAATTGACGAGGTAAAGTACAATTATGATGCGCGGTATTATAATATTTATAAATTGAAAAGCAACGGCGAAGTAGATATGGATTATGTGATGAATCATACGGTGATTTTGCATTTTTGCGGCAAAAAGAAACCATGGAAGAAAAATTATAGCGGAAAATTTTATTCTTTATATAAACATTATGAAAAAATAACAAATGATACAATGTTGGCGTTGGAAGATGGGCAATTTATCGAGGGGAAGACTTATTAATAGGCGGTTGAGATAATAAATCCATCTTTTGATTTAAAAAAATGAGATTGTCCAAAATGAAAAAGGAGAATTGGAGCGAATCCAAATTCTCCTTTTCTATATTTGCAATTCTTGAACACTGTTATTACATGGCTGTTAATCCGCCGTCAATGACAAATTCAGAGCCAGTTGAATAGGAAGATTCATCAGAAGCAAGATATAATACTAAATTTGAAACTTCTTCCGGTTGAGCCATGCGTCCCACTGGAATTTGTTTTGCAAATTCTTTAATGACTTCCACCGCATCACCTTGCGTAACCATGGGTGTTTCGATGACGCCAGGATGCACTGAATTTACACGGATTCCGAGATGTGCAAGTTGCAATGCTGCCGCTTTTGTAAATCCGCGAACAGCAAATTTAGAATCTGTGTATCCGATTGCTCCGCCAACGATTCCATTTATGGAAGAAATATTGATAATTGAACCGCCGCCAGCTTTTTGCATGGAAGGAACAACCGCTTTTGTACCGAGGAATACGGAAACTTGGTTGATATCGATGATTCTGCGGTATTCTTCTTCTGTAATTTCCATCAAAGATTTGCTCATGCTAATGCCGGCATTATTCACTAAAATGTTGACAGGGCCAAAAGTATTTTCCGCTTCTTCAATAACTCTTTTCCAATCATCTGCTTTTGTTACATCTTGTTGTACGAATTTTACATTTTCTCATAACTCAGCTTCTAGCGCTTTTCCGCCTTCTGCATTGATGTCCGTGAAAACGACTTTTGCTCCTTCTTTCACAAATCTTTTCACGTGGCTGGCACCCATTCCACGTGCTCCACCAGTAACAATTGCTACTTTACCATCTAAACGACCCATCGATACCACTCCTTCTTCAATATGTATGCGCTTACATTACCATTTTACCATATCCAATTGTTGGCAATCAACAAATGATGATAGAAATGTTTTCTTATATTCATTTATTGCGAAAATAAGACCATCTCTTTCTCAAATGAATGAAATCCCGAGATGTGCTATAGTTATCATATGACTTACGAAAGGATGTAATCTATGGGAAAAAGCTTAGTATTAGCCGAAAAGCCGTCAGTGGCCCGTGATATTGCCCGTGTTTTAAAATGCAATAAAAGCGGCAACGGTTATTTGGAAGGAAATCAGTACATCGTCACTTGGGCTCTTGGGCATTTAGTAACCCTTGCCGACCCAGAGTATTACGATGTGAAATATAAAACATGGAGACTTGAAGATTTGCCGATGCTGCCAAAAGAAATGAAACTTATGGTCATCAAGCAATCAGCGAAGCAATTCAACGCGGTGAAAACTCAACTTCATCGAAAAGATGTTAGCGAAATTATCATTGCAACGGATGCTGGAAGAGAAGGGGAGCTTGTTGCCCGTTGGATTATCGAAAAAGCGAACGTTCGGAAACCTATTAAACGCCTATGGATTTCATCGGTGACAGATAAAGCCATTAAAGAAGGGTTTAAAAATTTAAAACCAGGAAAGCTCTATGAAAACTTATATGCCTCTGCCGTAGCTCGTTCGGAAGCGGATTGGTATATCGGATTAAACGCGACTCGGGCCCTTACAACAAAATATAATGCCCAATTAAACTGCGGACGGGTGCAAACGCCGACTCTAGCCATCATCGCTGCGCGGGAGGAAGAAATTCAAAACTTTGTTCCAAAAGAGTACTATGGTATACAGGCTATCAGCGACAAAGTGACACTCACTTGGCAAGATGCATCTGGAAATACAAGAAGCTTCCATAAAGACAAAATTCAAACGATCATCCAAAAATTAAAAGGCCAACATGCAGTTGTGGAAGCAGTTGAGAAAAAGTCAAAAAAATCCTACGCACCTGCATTGTACGACTTGACGGAATTGCAGCGGGATGCTAATAAATTGTTCGGCTTTTCCGCAAAAGAAACATTGAATATCATGCAAAAACTTTATGAACATCATAAAGTATTGACTTATCCAAGAACCGATTCCCGATATCTTTCATCAGATATTGTTTCAACGATTCCGGAAAGACTTAAAGCCTGCGGAGTTGGGGAATATCGGGCACTTGCCAATGAAATTTTGAAAACGCCGATTAAGGCCAACAAATCCTTTGTAGATGATGCAAAAGTCAGCGACCATCATGCCATTATCCCAACGGAGCAGTCGCCAAACTTATCCAAATTTACGGATAAAGAACGCAAAATCTATGATTTAGTTGTTAAGCGTTTCTTTGCGGTGCTTCTTCCGCCAACGGAATATGTGCAGCTAACGATTCATGCCAAAATCGGGGATGAATCTTTTATTGCTAAAGGGAAAACCATCCTAAATCCTGGTTGGAAAAAAGTATTTGCGAACGATTTAGTGGAGGAAGATGACGAAGAAATTCGCGAACAAATTTTGCCGCCGATTGAAAAAGGGGACAAGCTTTCAATTCAAAAAATCCAAATGACAGAAGGAAAGACTAAACCGCCTTCCCGATTTACGGAAGCGACATTGCTTTCTGCTATGGAAAATCCGACGAAATATTTAAACTCGAACAATAAAAAGCTCGCCGAAACTTTAAAATCCACAGGTGGGCTTGGAACGGTGGCTACCCGTGCAGATATTATCGAGAAATTATTCAATAGCTTCATGATTGAAAAGCGGGGCGGAAAAGAAATTTACTTAACTTCCAAAGGACGCCAACTTTTAGACCTTGTACCGGAAGATTTAAAATCTCCAGCCCTTACTGCAGAGTGGGAAATGAAGCTTGAGCAAATTGCGAAGGGCAAAATGAAAAAAGAAGCCTTCATCAACGAAATGAAGCAATATACAAAAGAAATCGTCCATGAAATTAAAGCGAGTGATAAAAAATATAAGCATGAAAATCTTTCAACGAAAACTTGTCCGGAATGCGGAAAATGGATGCTCGAAGTAAACGGGAAAAAAGGAAAAATGCTTGTTTGCCAAGACCGGGAATGCGGTTATCGAAAAACCATTGCCCAATTCACAAACATCCGCTGTCCAAATTGCCATAAAAAGATGGAATTGCATGGTGAAGGGGAAGGGAAAATTCTCGTGTGCCAATGCGGATTCCGCGAAAAATGGTCTACATTCCAAGAAAAGCGGAAGCATCAAACAAGCGGCAAAGTAGACAAGCGCACACTGCAAAAATATTTAAAGAAAGAAGAGACTTTCATTAATGATGCCCTTGCCGAAGCATTAAAAAAATTAAAGCTTGATTAGCGTTTGAAAACTAGGTGGTTCAAAAGCCATCTAGTTTTTTGATAGGAAAGCACTATGGAAAAATAATATTTTTTTGTTTCAAAACATTTTATAATAATAATGATAGAATAAACTCACTATTCAGAAACTTTACAAAGTGGTGTGTAAAATGAAAGTAAATCATCGTTTTGTTGAAAAAGTGGATCCGATAGAAGAAAAGAAGCGTTTGTTACTGCGCAAAGAAATGAAGGAAGCCTATAGAAAGAACCGTGATTTTTTGTATGCGAGAAATAAGATTAACCAATTGTTTCAACATTTATTAGAAAATCCAGAAGAGACGAATGAGGAACCAAAGGCAGAAGAAGTTTCAAAGGAATATTTCCAGCTATTATCCTATACTCCTTTTAGTCAAATCCCATTGGCCCAAAATGCAAAAACGAAGGAAATGGTAGAAGGGAATCGGTTATTTAAAAATTTTCAGCAGAGCAAAGGGCAGAAAGTGTCGTTTCATAAAATATTAGAAAGTCCGATTTTCAAAAAAAGAATGTATCAAAAAGCGATTAATACCTACACTTTTCAAATGAACTTGGCGCAAAATCAATTTCGTTTATATGAGCCGATATTCTCGCAAACTGCATAAATGCCTTTGCCAAATCGTTTCCATCATGGAGCGATTTTTTTTAATGAATTTTTCAAACACGGCTCTATAATATTTGGTGTTGGTGAGTAAAAACCAGCACCAATTTTTTTGAACAAAAAAAATGAGACAGTGACAAAACTCTGGTAAAATGTAATCGACCAAAACCACATTTACAAGGAGTTGTGTCACATGTCTCACCATCATTCTATACGAAACCTACTCAATATAAAAGATAAAAATAT
>Ga0207747_1000571_pt1 | contig 39243 bp, 34 predicted proteins | sample HigsolmetaGSP11D_FD_184839 | JGI IMG/M metagenome (GOLD analysis project Ga0207747, IMG submission 184839) | High solid enriched microbial communities from the Joint BioEnergy Institute, USA - SP1-1-D (SPAdes) | ecosystem: Engineered > Bioreactor > SSF (Solid state fermentation) > Aerobic >...
TGCTTACGTTTGGTATAACCATTTAAGGCCTCATACATATAATGAAGGACTTACACCATTTGAAGCGAGATATAGATAACCAAAAATATTAGGTTAAAGTGTTACAAAAATGATTGACCACTGCAATTGGACCCTTTGACAAGAGAGAAAATTATGATATTTCGTGAGATTTCAAATACAGAACGAATAATTATCATATTAATTGTATTGGCAATTATACTAGGTATGATAATTACTATTGTGTTGAAGAATACCAATATTTTATATAAGAGCCGTATGAGGGCGAAGTTGAAAGGTTGAAAATATGTTAAAAAGGCAGAAGATATTATTTACTATACTATCAATAATAATATTTACAGGTGGTTGTAATAGTAAAATAAATCAGGAAAGCAATAATGTTATATACAATAGCAATCAGATGCAATGTGCGGAAAATGAGGAATATATATTTTATATTAATGATAGATTAATGAAAAATAGCTTTCTAATTGAAGATAAAAAAACGGGAGAAACTGATACACTTATAAAAAGTCCTTTTAAAGAAAGCTATGAACTTAAACAAATGATTTATGCAAGAGGAAAGAGTGTATATTATATCTATACAATCAGGGATTATTCGGAGAGAGGATTATATTATGCATATAATAAATTTCGAATAGTTGAAATAGATACGACAGATTTTACCGAGAAAACGGTGTTTGAAGTTAGTGCTAATAGTGGAGAGGAATTTTTGGGGTTGCATAAAGAAAATTTTAGTGACATAGAATTTTATAATTCTATAACAGGATTTTTTGCAGATGATGAATTTTTTTATTTTGCCACCTCTGAAGGCATATGGTCTGTAAATAGAATCAGTGGAGTGAAAAATAAAATTATAGAAAATAAAATGATGAGAAGCTTCGCTTATGACGGGACTAATATATACTATATTAATGATTATTTGCAAATAATAAAATATAATACAAATACAAAGGAAATTGAAGAATATTCGGATATAGTAACAGAATATTTTATGTTGATAAATAATAAATTGATATATTCAAATCTTAGAGACCAACATAAATTATATTCCTACGATTTGATTAGTAGAAAAATTGAGAAAGTACATGATAAAAAAATCGTTCAATTTGTCTGCAATAATGATTATGTTTTCTATATTGATGAACATTCAGGTCATCTATGTAGAATGGATATAAACGGAGAAGATAATAAGGTTGTATCTGATGAAGCAGTAAATGGTATTTATATATTTCCAAATTATGATAAAGTGTTTATCTTTAATTCAGAGGGTGTAATTACTATTGATTATGATTAATTTTACATATTAAGTGTGTTCCATAAGTATGAAAATAGTCAGTGAATTCAATCAAAATAAGGAAGAAAATTAAAAATAGAAAGGCTGTAATTATTATAGCCTTTATAGTGAATAAATATTGATTATTCACTAATTTGGTTATATAATTAGCTTAAAATTGAGGGAGGATTTATCCTATGTTTTTTTACTTCTCTTGTAGACCGCATATTGCGATTATCGGTGATATAAAGCATTCAAAGACTATAAATAATAGAAACGAAGTACAAAAGAAATTAATCCATGTATTAAATGAGATTAATGAAAAATATAAAGAGGATATATCGTCGAAATTTATCGTAACATTAGGGGATGAATTCCAGGGATTATTATGTAACGGAGCAAATACAATGCATATCATATCTTCTATTGAGCGGAAGATGTATCCTGTAAAATTAAGATTTGGTGTGGGGATTGGAGAGATTTCTACGGATATCATTAGAGAAATGTCTATCGGGGCAGACGGCCCGGGATATTATAATGCAAGAGCTGCGATTGAAAGATTAAAAAACGACGAGAAGAGAAAGCAAACCAATCCGGCTGATATTCGTATTGAAATTGCAGGAGATAATCAAGCGCCAACCGTATTGATTAACACGATTCTTGCATTAATGACTATGATTAAAGAATCCTGGACTGAACGGCAAAGAGAAATCATATGGGATATGCTGGAACATCAGGATAGCCAAGCGGATGTGGCCAGAAGACTTTCCATTAAGCAGCCAACCGTTCAAAAAAGCCTATCAAAAGGAAAATATTATGCATATAAAGAGGCTTTTGATACTATTGAAAAAGCACTAAAAGAGATAAGGAGAGTAGATGTTTAGAGTATATTTCATTTTATTTCTTATAGCGCATATCTTAGGAGATTTCTATTTGCAAAATAGCAAGATGGCTAAGAAGAAAATGGAGAGTATCAAATGGGTGTTCTTGCATGTATTATGCCATTGGAGCGTGATGTTAGTCATTTACTTACCTATGATGTCATGGGAATATGCTTTAGGAGTAACCATAGTTGCCATCTTGCATTGTTTCATTGATATCGTAAAGAACATCCTGTATAAAAAATGGAAGCATAAGATAACACAGGTTTTAGACAGAAATTTATTTTTTATTGATCAATCATTACATATTACTATTTTAATAGGAATTTCCTATTGGTTAGCGATAAATAAGGAGCAACTTATTCTATCTGTTGCATTCGTTAATTTCTTTCAAACAATTGGAATAGCACCCATGCAAATCTTAACCTGGATATTAGCAATATTAATTATACATAAGCCGGCTAATATAGCCATTTCAAAGCTTTTAATGATTTATAGGCCGGTGGAGGAGGGAGAAGGTAAGAAACGCACTATAAGCGCAGGGATGTTAATTGGAACATTAGAAAGAATGCTAATGCTGATCTTTCTGATTATAGGCCAGTATCCATCCATTGGATTGGTGCTGACGGCAAAGTCCATAGCCAGGTATGATAGGATTACAAAAGAAAGGGACTTTGCAGAATATTATTTACTGGGAACACTTATGAGTACGGTTGTAGCAATCATTGTATCGATTATATTTTAGTTAATCTGCTAGATCAGTGGGAAATAATATTTAAGGTTTTGAAATTTTGATTACATTATAGAAAGAAACCCTCAGAAACAAAATGTCATCTGAGGGTTTTACTTATTCAACAAGTAAATTGGCTTACCAATTTATCTTAAACTGCTTGGAACTGAGAATTATAAAGTTCCGCATAGAAACCGTTTTTTAAAAGTAATTCTTCATGATTTCCTTGCTCGATAATGTCACCGTCTTTCAGTACCAATATAATATCGGCATTTTTAATGGTAGAGAGTCTGTGTGCAATGACAAAAGAAGTTCTTCCGGATGTCATTTCATCCATTGCCTTTTGAATAATCAGCTCGGTTCTCGTATCTACAGAGGAAGTCGCTTCATCAAGAATCAGAAGTGGAGAGTCTTTAATCATGGCTCTGGCAATGGTAATCTGTTGCTTCTGACCTTCGGATAGTGTAGCAGACTCATCCAAGATGGTGTCATATCCGTCGGGAAGGGAATTTACAAAATGCTCAAGCCCAATGGCTTTACATACCTTATCCAGTTCTTGATCAGATACATTCTCTTTATTAAAGACAAGATTTTCACGGAGCGTACCTTTAAACAACCAAGTATCTTGCAGTATCATATCAAATAAATCGTGAACATCCTCCCGCTTCATATCGTGGATAGAAACACCATCAATGATAATGTCACCGGAGTTGACATCATAGAACTTCATTAGCAGATTTACAATGGTTGTTTTTCCTGCGCCAGTAGGACCAACGATGGCAACTTTTTGTCCCTTACGGATACGAGAGTTAAAGCCATGGATGATTTCTTTTTCTTTGGAATATCCGAATCTGACATCAACAAAATCAACATTGCCTGACACCTTTTCTAACTTTGCAGTTAGATGATTTTCGTTTGGCATTTCTGTTTCATTAAGCAGTCCAAATACTCGGTCGGCAGCGGCAGAGGCTTGCTGAATGTTGGTCATGGACTGGGCTATGGTGGTGAGCGGGTTTGTAAAAAGCCTTGCATAAATGATGAACGAGGTTAGGGTTCCGAGGGTTACAACGGTATACCCATTTAAATACAAGGCTGCACCTACAATAAAAATTAGTGCGTAGGAAAGATTCCCGATAAATTGCATAATTGGCATCATCAGGCCCGAGAGAAACTGGCTTTTCCAGTTGCTTACCCGCAGTTTATTATTGGTTTCTTCAAAAAGCGCTCTTTCGTCGTTAACAGCGTTAAAACTATTTACAATTATATGATTGGTGTAAATCTCCTCAATTTGACCATTCATTTTACCAAGTTCAATTTGTCTATCTGTAAAATATTTTTGAGATTTTTTCATAACTAGCGGTATTAAAACAAAGCCGATCAGTGAAGAAACGATAGTTGTCAATGCCAATACCCAATTTGATCGGAACATAATAAATATGATACCGCCAAAAAGCACAACAGAGGAGAATAAGTTGGCTATTGATGAAGAAAGCGACTGCGAAATGGTATCAACATCGTTGGTGACGATGGATAGGACATCACCTTTGGTATTTTTATCAAAGAATGCCAGAGGTAGTCTGTCAAGCTTGGCATTGATGTCGCTTCTTAAATTTTTTGCGGTTTTTTGTGTAATCGTAGCCATTATATATTGCTGTGCATAGCCAAGGATTGAACCGGTAGCATAGAGTAGAATTAAACCTATTGATATTTTAGCAACTCGACCAACGTCGATTCCGGTTATCAAGGAACCGGTAATTTCATTTGTCAGTACTTTGATTTTATCCGGCCCAATAATTGTACATATGGATGTACCTATGGCAAAGAGAATGGATATGACTAACCCCGGATAATCGTTTTTCATATATTTTAAAATCTTACCAAAGGACTTGATATTTGCTTTTTCATTATTATGATTATGAGGTCCTCTCCTCATAGGTCCCCCCATGGGACCTCCCATTGGTCCAGGCATTATGATCTCTCCTTTCCTTCCAGCTCAATTGGTGATAGCTGGGTTAAAGCTATGCTCTGATATACAGGGCAGGTTTTCATGAGTTCGTCATGAGTTCCAATGCCTTGCACCTTGCCATTGTCTAAGACTATGATTTTGTCGGCATGGCGGATTGTACCGATACGCTGTGCTACAATAAACACAGTTTTATCCTTGTAATTTTCGTTGATTCCTTTTCTGACGAGCATATCCGTTTTATAGTCAAGAGCAGAGAAAGTATCATCAAAGATTAGAATATCAGAATCTTTGTACAGACATCTTGCAATGGACAATCTTTGCTTTTGACCGCCGGAGAAATTGGTACCGCCTTGTGCGACAGGAGCTCTTTCTTTTCCCTCTAATTCATAAATGAAAGAAGCTTGGGATACTTCGACTGCCTTTTTAAATCTTTCTTCATCAAATTCTTTGGCACCGTATGTTACATTCTTTTTAACATCCCCGGAAAATAAGACGGCTTTTTGTGTTGCAATGGAAATGCAATCATTAAGTTCTTCTATTTTGTAGTCTTTGACGTTACGTCCATTGATATAAATATCTCCTTGAGTAGTATCATAATATCTGCAAAGAAGAGACATCAGCGTCGTTTTTCCTGAACCTGTGGGGCCGATAATAGCAATTGTTTCGCCTTGATTGGCTTTAAAAGAGATATTGGATACAGCCGGATGACGGATATCTCCGCTATATGAGAAAGTAACATTTTTAAATTCAACACTTCCGCGTTCCTCTGTCTTGCCGATAGCCTGTCCATCCTGAATGGCAGGTTCGGTATGAAGTACCTCTTTGATACGGTTGGCAGCCACCATTGCTCTAGGTAAGATTACGAGAATGATCACAAGCATCATGAACGACATGACTACCTGCATCGCTAACTGTGTATATGCAGTCATGTTGCCAAGTACGGTAGCTTTATCCGCTAGTATGGCTTCATTAATTAGGTATGCGCCAATCCAATAAATGGAAATGGTTAAACTGTTCATTGCTAACTGCATAAAGGGCTGCATCAGACCAAGGGAACGAGACGTAAACAATTGGTTTTTCATAACTGCTTTATTTACGTTTTCAAACTTATTGGCCTGATAGTTTTCTGCGTTGAATGCCCGAATTACCCTTACACCAGATACATTTTCCCTGGTGATGTCGTTTAGATCATCGGTCAATTTTTGAATGAGCTTAAATTTGGGTACTGCAAAAATGATCAGAAAAACGACCAATATGATAACCGCAACGACAACAGCAACAGTAGCAGCCATCCATTCAATGGAGGAATTCGAGATTTTACCAATTGCCCAGATTGCGGTTATTGGTGCTTTGATGAGAAGCTGCACGCCCATTGCTATAAACATCTGACACTGCATTACATCATTGGTGGTTCTCGTAATCAAAGAAGGTGTGGTAAATTTGTTGATTTCGACATTGGAGAAGGATGTAACCTTCTTAAAGAGGGCATCTCTTAAGGAATATGCCCAGTCACTGGCTAGGTTCGATGTAAAATAGCTGCAGATAACAGCACAAGTAACGGACCCTAGCGAACATAATAACATCATACCGCCGTTATAAACAATATCACTCATTGTAAGAGAACCCGGCATTTTGCTTTCCATCGCAATTAGGGTAGAAAGCTTTGCTGTATAATCCGGCATGGTCAAATCGAGCCATACCTGAACGACAATGAGAGCTATTGTACAAAGAAGAAATGGTATATCTCTTTTCTTAAGGTATCTCAGTAGTTTAATCATTAAAAAAATCCTCCAGTTTTCTGTGGAATGGAACATAATCCTGCATTGCATTCTTGATATTATTAGCAATACGCAGGAATTGCGTCAAATCCTCCATTCCAACGGTGTCAATCAAATGCATGGTACTTTGTATTAATGCTTCCTCCATTTCTTTAACAAAATTTGCGCCCTTTTTGGTCAAAACGATGACTGTTTTTCGAGCATCGGTTTTCGACTCCTGTCTTGTAACAAAACCGCGGTCTTCCAATTTGTTAATAAGCGCGGATACCCTTGCCGTGGAAATATGCATATCCTTTGAAATATCACTTGTATAAGTTTTACCTTCATGCTTGTAGATATACTTTAATACAAAAGATATTCCTTTATACTTACTTGTGAATGGATTAATCGAATCTGATGGTTTTGCTTCCCTTAATTTTTCCAAAAAAGCAATTGCTTCTTCCCTGGTTGCCATGATTCATCCCTCCTTATTGCTAACGGGGTTAGTAAATCGAATTGTATCATCTTTTAAGAGATACGTCAATAAAAAAATCTAACGGGGTTAGCAAACAAGGTTTCTATTAATCCGCTATTACGAATTAATAGAAACCTTGTCTACATGCTAAGAGAATAACCTTGAATATGGAATTCCTAATCCTTCCCTCTCAATTTTACCACTTTAGCCGCACTGCGTCTGCGGCTATCCTCAATTGCTGCATAGTGCTTCTTCGTTGTATTGACATCCTTATGTCCTAAGACATCAGCAACTAGGTAGATATCGCCGGTCTCACGGTAGAGACTGGTACCGTATGTACTACGAAGTTTGTGAGGGGTAATATTCTTTAATTTTGTAACAGTGGAGGAATATTTCTTAACAAGATTTTCAACGGAACGGACATTGATTCGTTTTAATTGCATGGATAGAAAAAGTGCATCCTCATGCCCGACTACAGGAACCATTTGCTTGCGTTCTTCCAGGTAATCCAATAACGCTTCTCGAACTTCATCACCGAAGTAGATAACTACTTCGTTACCTCCTTTTCTTCTGATCTTAATCCCATTATTCTCAAAATCCACATCATTGATGTCCAACCCAACACATTCCGATACACGAATCCCGGTTCCAAGTAGAAGCGTCATTAAAGCGACATCCCGTAACTTGGTTTTCTCATGAAATGTTTGCTGCTTCTTGGTAAGGGAATTGCCGGACTCTACCTCATCCAATAAGCGTGCTACTTCATCAATTTCCAACCGAACAATTTGCTTTTCGTGTAGTTTTGGTACATCAACAAATGCAGGGGGATTCGTCTCAATCATTTGCTTCTTATAAAAGTAATTATAAAAGGTTCTCAGGGAAACCAGTTTTCTTTTCTTGCCATTTTCTTTATTAATATATTTCTTGCCATCGGATTCATAGTAGGAGAGATATTCCAGATATTCCTCAAGATCGATGGGTTTGATTTCATCCAATATGCTGATTTTAAGATCGGTAATCGGTGTATTCCTAACAATCGGATTTTTCTTTGCCAGAAATTCGAAGAACACCCGTAAATCATATGCATAGGCGATTCTGGTTCTTGACGATGTTGTTGGCTCTATCCCTCGAAAGAAATCCTTACAGAAACGAGGTAAAGTTTCCAGTAGGGAACGGAGTTTTGCTGCATTCTCAATATTCACCTGCTCATGATAATTAAACTCAGCCATAACAATTACCTCCATTATCTTTTGAAACTATATGAATTGTAGTGTTTTCCAATTTTAGAGTTATAGATAAATTTATTAATACCAAATTTTCTAAGGAGGATAATCTATCCAATGCTCCTAAATCGTATTGGTCTATGAATCTTATATTCGTAATCGCAAACATGCAATTTCATTATAATGAATTTACCATGAATTCGCAAGTAAACACATATCGCAAGTGAACATATGCTTTGCGCTTCATAATAATGATTTCTTAGAGTTAATTCAACCTTATATGCAACAACGTTATATAGTAAATAATTCTACAATTGTATCAATGATTTTTGACCCGATAATATCGTTTGGTTTTTGTAATTCACTTAAAATGATACAAAGGTCCTAGTGATAAAAATTAGAAATCAAATTTTATTTTTCTAACGGTTTAGAAGAAATGTTCACAAATTTGTAACAAGTTATCCTGTCGATAAGTTTCGGTTTCGAGAAAAATGTAGACAGTTGTAGAAAATACAATAATTCCAAAATATTACAACTACAAAAGTAGAAAATTGAATTTCATGGGTTTTATGTTGTTTTATGGCATGGGAATAGAAGGAAAATTTGAATTTTTATGGTGGAATTAGAAAAAATATTGCTTTATTTCATAAATGACACAATTTTAACACTATTTAACACTATTGTAATAATTAAGGAGAAAGGGTACGAAGATAAGTACCACTTACCTTTCTCACAAAAGATAAAACCGGTAAATGAAACTTATTGACAGTATTACAGAAAAATAGGGGATGATGACAAAGCAATGGAACGATTATTGCAAAAGATAATGAATGTAACCAGTAAAAACGAGCATAGGATTTGTAATCGTTTACTTCTTCTTAAACTTGGATGCATGATTTTGGTAGTCATGCTGCTTGCGGGTTTATCAAATGGAACCATTCATGCTGCATCGGGTTTGAAAATCTATGATTATGCTTCCAAGAAGACGACAACCTATACCGGACAACAGGTTAAGGTTAAATTAAATGGCAAGCAAATCAGCAAGGATGAGACTCCTGGTATCATTGTGGATGGTATTGCATTGCTTTCCTATAAGGATATCTTTGCTAATTCTCCTATTAAGGCAACGTGTGTTTATAATAAGCCGGAAGGTACTGTTACGATATCTAAAAATGGTACTACGATTGTATTAACACTCAATAGCAAGACGGCTGTTGTAAATGGGAAAAAAGTTACCATGCCGGTTGCTCCAATGAAAATTAAATATAAATCTGCCAATGTGACAAAAATTTTGGTTCCTTCCCGATTTGTTGCTGAAAATCTGGGATATCAATATACATGGTACAGTTCGAAAAGCACAGTTGAAATCGAAGGAGAAGTAAAAGCGGAAAAGAACGAAGACGGTTTCATGATATCCATTAATGGAGACGAGAAATTCGCCTATACGGGTGCTTTCGCTGATTTAACCATTGATGGAACGAAAATTAATCTTGGGAACATGCCAAGTATTATCCTTGATAATGTTACTATGGTTCGAGCAAAACGTGTATTTGCGGATACCAAGATAAAAGCTACCTATTCCTTTGACAGTAAGACCAATACGGTTACCTTAAGGAAAGACGGAAATGAGTTAAAAATGGTAATCGGTCAGAATACGGCTTACCTCAATGGAAAAGCAGTTAAAATGGATTATCCGGCAATCATTGTTACGAATCATGCCGTGAAAACGAATTACGTTATGGTTCCAGGAAGGTTTACCGCGAATAGCTTAGGTTATGATTATACATGGAACCAGAGCAAACGTACTTCAGAGATTACTACCCGTAAGAATAATTCCACGGATAATAATCAGGGGAATAATTCCGGTACGGATAATGATAATACTGATCCGGAACTGGGGGATGACAGCGTAGTACCTGAAAAAGGAACGATTCTTCGTCAATGGTTAGCGAATGAACAGTACTTAGGTAAAAGTACAAATGTGCATGAGCTATCTTACAATGGACAAACTAGTGACGATATCGGTATTATGTCTATCGATTTGAATAACCTTAATCAACAATACTTAAATGTTGAAACTTATCAAATCCAGGCAACAAAGCCTTATGGGAAAATTTCCTCCAGTAGTAAGGGAAATCGAATCTCAATCCAGGTACCGGGTATGATGTGTGAAGAGGAAGCCCTAACCATAAACCGTTCAGTGGGTTCGATAATCGATCGTATTTCATCTAAGTACGATAATGCAAATCGTACAACAACCATTGAGTTATTGCTTCTACAGGATAATGTTCCATATGACTTAAAATTATCCGCTGATAGAAGAATACTAACAATTAATCTTTATAAGAATAGTATCACTTCAGCGACTGTGGGAACGAATTCGAAGGGTGATTATTTAACATTAACAGGGACCCGTTCCTTGGATGTTTCCGTTCAAAAACAAGGTGAAATGCTGATTTTAGATCTTCCTTATACCAGTAATGGTATAGGCGATCAGTATTACCCAATCAGCAATGCCAAACTGGTGAAACAGATTTTTTCAATTGGGATGGAAGATCGAACGCAAATTTATTTAGAACTCCAAAATGATGCGGAATACTACATAACGGAAAATGGCAATTGGTTTTCACTTTCCATTCAACCCAAAGGATATGTGACACAACCGGAAACACCTGATGAAGAAGAGGAAGAAACATCCGGCAATTTCAATAAGAATGATTTTCAAGTCATCATTCCGAAGCCGGAAGGGGTAACCCGTAAGCAAATTTCCGATGAGGATTACTATCTGAGTAAGCAATTTGTTATTACCTTAGATGGAAATTATGTTTCCTATTTTGATAAACATCCGATAGAAATCAAGTCCACTGCAGTTCGTGATGTAAATGTAAAACTTGTGAATAATAAGACGGAAATCCGATTTACGACATCAAAGATTCAGGGTTACAAATATGAGGTAGATAATTCCTATATTTATCTTCGCGTTGATAATCCGAAAAATATCTACAAAAATATTGTAGTATTGGATCCAGGCCATGGTGGCGGTGCGGATGGAGCAAAATATTTCGGTACGAAGGAAAAGGATCTGAATTATAAGATGTTATATACCCTTGGTAAAAAATATTTTGATTCTGATACCTCCGAAATAAAGGCCTATTATACGAGAACAACCGATAAGGACGTTGATTTATATGATCGAGCTGCTTTTGCCAAGGAAGTAGGTGCGGATTTGTTTGTAAGCCTTCATATGAATGCATCAACTTCGGCAAGTGCACAAGGTACAGAAGTTTACTATTCTACAAGCAATAATACGAAAAATCGTAGCGGATTGGATAGTAAAACATTAGCAACAAAGTTTGTAAATAAACTGTCCACCCTTCTTGGCACGAAAAATCGAGGTGTCAATACAGCGAAATTCGTGGTGGTACATAAAAATACCGTTCCTGCAGTGTTAATTGAATTAGGATTTATGTCAAATCAGAGTGATTATAACAAATTAACTAACGCAACCAATCAAGAAAAAGTTGCAAAAACAATTTATGAAACCCTGTGTGAAGTTTTCAAGCAATACCCCACGGGAAGATAAAAGTAGTTAAAATTAAGCCTGTTCGATCCAGGTAGATTACTGGAAGAGGACAGGCTTAACTTAAAACTCGAAGGAAGCAAAGATTGGTTAGAAGTATAGAAAGATGTAATGAGAAAGGAGCACTTCTTAATGAATAAAACGAGGTACACAAACCACACCAAGTTACAATTTATTACCATTTGGATTATGATAGTTAGCCTCATCCTAACGTCTCCGGCTGGTCTTGCTTTTGCCAAGGGAAACAGCAATGACGATGAATTTAAAGCTGTCTGGATTTCCTATCTGGAATTTGAAAGCAGGCTTAAAGATCCGGTGACAGGCAAAAAAGGTTTTACAGAGGAACGTTTTCAAGATGTGATAGATGAAATGTTTGATAATGTTGTTGATTTAAATATGAATGCCGTTGTTGTTCATGTACGTCCATTCGGTGATGCAATGTATCCATCCGAATATTTTCCATGGTCAAAATATATCTCCGGAACGCAAGGAAAAGATCCTGGATTTGATCCTCTTGCGTACATGATTGAAGCAGCGCACGACAGAGATTTGGAATTTCACGCATGGATTAATCCTTATCGTGTAACAAGTGGAACAACCAATGTCGATACCCTATCTAAGGATAATCCAGCAAGGAAATGGAGAACAAATAAATCCACGAAAGATGATAGATATGTCCTATCTTTCGATGGCTCCTTGTACTATAATCCATCCGTGATTTGGGTACAGAATCTGATTAGAGATGGGATTGTGGAGATCGTTGAGAATTATGACGTAGACGGAATCCATTTTGATGATTATTTCTATCCAACTTTAGGTTCCAATTATAAGAAAAACTTTGATTATAAAGAGTATAATGAGCACAAAGTTTGGTGTGAAGAAAATGATGTAAAAGTAAAATCCATTGACAATTGGAGAAGAGAAAATGTTAACCGTTTGATTAAGAAAATCTATTCATCGATTAAAGAAATTGATGATAGTGTTAAATTTGGAATCAGTCCAGGCGGTTTCCTTGACACCCTGTTAATGAATGACCGTTATTACTGTGACATCAATACATGGCTGTCAAAACCCGGTTATGTTGATTACATTGCGCCACAGCTTTATTGGTCCTTTGATCACAAATCTTATCCTTATGATAAGACTTTGAACCGTTGGATGAAATTACGCACCAATAAAGATATTAAGATTTATGTTGGTATTGCTACCTATAGAGCCGGTTCTGATTTGGAGAAAGCATGGAAAAATGATCCGGAGTTACTTAAAAAGCAAGTGGAATATGGCAGAGAAAATGGCGTGAATGGTTTCCTTTTCTTCCGCTATGATTTCTTCTATAATAAAACGACTAAAAAAGGAGTAAATCATCTTTTGGATATATTATAAGTGTAAATGATTACTGCTAAAATTTATTGCAGTATTGAAGATAGGCCAAAACATATACCATAAAATAGGATAATATGTATTTACGCTATAATTAACAGGAAGGAGTTCCTGTTAATTATAGCTTTTTTATACGCCTAATCTTATGAAATGCATCGATTGGTAAATTCATCTTGTAGTAAGTATTACTACATTAGTAGTATAATGTTAAAATAAAGTTATATCATATTACCCATGCCATATCAATGAAATAGGAAACATACGCATCAAAATAGATGTCAATATTCCAAGTTTCTAACAGAAATTCCAGATAATACTATGTAACAATTTTTGTTTGTTCATAATTTGTTCACATTTATCGCATATAATAAATTTGTAACATATTTAATACAAATGTAACAATTTACATAAGATAACAGATTTACCAAATTATAGATATCTGTGATCAAAAGATGATATTGTGAACTACTAGAATTTATGAAAAGTACATTGGACCGTAATATAACTGGCATGAAGTGAAATTAGCAATATGGTAGATTATAAAGAAAGGCATGGTTAAAATATGACAGGAACGACACGTAAGATAGCAATTGGATGTATGATTGGTACTTTAACTGTCGCTGGACAGCTTAATGTAGCAAAGGCTGCTGAACGGCCGATTGCTGGTATTGATGTAGTATTAAGCGAGTTTTATGAGAATAATGATAATAATTTGAGTATTAAGGAGATATTAAAAACGAACCTGAATTCCCAATTCAAAGATTTGGGGATTGCACAGGTAACGAATTATGTGAATATAAGGCAGAAAGCCAGTGAGGATAGTAAGATTGTTGGAAAGCTCTATAACAATTCAGCAGCTACTATTCTTGGTAAAAAAGGTGATTGGTACAAAGTAAAATCGGGTACCGTTACCGGGTACATAAAATCCGACTTCTTAGTTACCGGTGAAGAAGTTGCGGAACTTGCAGATAAAGTAGGAACCAAAATTGCAATCGTTAATACAACTACGTTAAAGCTAAGAGAAAAAGCAAGTCTTGATTCAAGAGTACTCACTTTATTACCAATCGGAGAAGAATTAAATGTTAAAAAAGAGAAAAAAGATTGGATTAAAGTAACTTATGAAAACGGTCAAACCGGTTACGTATCTGCAGATTATGTGGATATCAGAACTGAGTTTAAAGAAGCAATCTCCATTGAAGAGGAATTGGCACAGCAAAAAGCGTTGGAAGCAGAGAAGGCTCGGAAACTGGCGCAAGCTAGCACAAGATCCAGTACATCCTCAAGCAAATCCACTGCATCTTCAAATTCCTCCAAGAGTGGTTCCTCAAGCTCTACAAAAAGCTTATCTACGAGATCAGAAAGTTCTTCTTCCTTAAGAAATGATATCGTTAATTATGCTTTAAAATTTGAAGGGAATCCTTATGTATGGGGAGGGACAAGCCTTACAAATGGAGCAGATTGCTCCGGCTTTACGCAGTCCGTATTTAAGCATTTTGGTATTAGAATTCCTAGAACCTCCAGATCCCAGGCAAATAGCGGTAAGAGAGTATCCTTAAATAGCATGAAAAAGGGAGATTTGATTTTCTATAGCAAGAATGGCCGTATTAATCATGTTGCCATTTATATTGGAAATGGAAAAGTAATTGGAGCAAGCAGTAGAAAAGAAGGAATTAAGATTAAAAATTATAATTATAGAACTCCTGTAAAAGTAGTAAGTTATTTAGGGTAATCAGTGATTAGCACGTACCAAGGATAGCACAAATTATGTTTGGTATAAAATCAACACGGAGGAAGAGTAAAATTGGATAAGAAAAAGAAAATACTTATTATCGGTGGTACCGTAATTGCCGCGGTGGTTATTACAGCAGTTTCCTTTACCAACAATAGAGCTGATCAAAAGGAATTGGATGGTACATATACTGCAGAAAACAGCTTATTTACTGATGAAACCATGGCGACAAATGCAGCGGATAATAATGAGATAACCATGGCTTCTGAGGATGTAATGTCTGCTGCTGAAACGACATCGTTCAATGATACATGGGAAATTACTGATGCCATTGTGTCTGAAATCAAAGATATTGTAAAGAAATATTATTCTACTGAAGATTTCAACGAGGATGTAATCGCAGCGGATACGGCAAAGGTGCAAGAAAAAGTAAAAGAAGAGATTACAGAAAAACGAAGCGGAATCGAAGCATATAAGGATATTCAGGTGATTGTAAGAAAAGGGTTAGAGAAGGATACCTTTGTGGCATTTGCTTCCTATAAAACAAAGTTCCTTAATATTGATACGCTGGCACCAGGTATGAGTGTTCTTTATATTGTGACAAATGAAGATGGCAAACTTGGCATACAAGATACACCGGATGACGAGAAATTAGCGGATCATATTGATCAATTATTAAAAGAAGAAGAAATCACTGCTTTGGTTAATAACGTAAATACAGGATTCGCAGAAGCGGTTGAAAAAGACGAAACTTTAAAAGCTTTTGTTGAAAAATTAACGGAAAAAGCAGAGTAAGGGAAAGAAGAGCATAATATAAAATCAACATGATTTAATTCAATATTGAAAAAGCAGATGGGAAAGCTTCCAATGTAAAAGATATCATATTTTTACATTGGAAGCTTTTTTCTTTTACAAAAAGGAAGTATGTTTTATTTTTCTTATCTTACCCCAAATTTCCTGTCTTGGCTATCGAAACTATTTAATATGATAGCAGAAAGGAGATAAAAGCAATGAAAAGACTCAAAAAAGCAGTGTGTTTATGCTTAGCCTTTATGCTGGTGTTCACTCCATCAACGAGTGCATTTGCAAAGAATCATAAAAAGGATAAGCAAAACAACAAAAAATATGAATGGTACCAAAATGGAAACAAGAAATTGAAAGCACAAAAGCAAAAATTCAAGCTGAATGATAAATCTGTCATCAAATATGGCAGATACAAACTCCCAATCAATGCGGTTACCAAGGGAATGGGTGCAAAGTTGGATTATAAAAAAACGGGAAATATACTAAAGATTGAGAAAGGCGACATTAAGATAGAAATAGACTTTAAGAACGAAACCGTTTATATCAATGGTGTTCAAGATCAAAGTGCAAACATATTCAAACAGAAAAATAAGAACAAGGCGATTGTGCTAATTCAATATATAGCAAAAAAACTCGGTATAAAAATCGATTGCAAGAAAGACGAGATTATTGTAGAAACGCCAAGTCTTGATTATCCGACCAATATTAAAATTACACCAATAGGTACGATTGTTAAGAAAAATACATTGAATAGTACAACCACAGAAATGATTGTTACGGCGAAAATTAAAGCCGGTCAGGCAACGGGCGGAAAAGCGGAATTATATGTTGGTAATAAATTGGTTGCAACTGATACTGTTATTAAACCTAACGATACCACCGTTTCTTTTACAACTTCCGATGGAACCCCAACAAATGAAGAGCTGAAAAAATTAATCCCAAGCGGAGGAACGGTTTCTGTTCGATTATATAATGCCAATGGCAACTATGTAACCAGTAACGTTGGCAATCCGACACTAGAAGTTGATTATGTTGCACCAACACTTACAAGCATTACTTCTGCGACCTATGTTCCGGCAACTAACCAAATCTATCTTGATGTTACTGGTGCAAGTGCCGACGGTGATTTCATTGATGTTACGAAGATTTCCATCTTCGATTCCAACCTTCAAAAGTCCTATACGTTAACGAATAAAGCAAGCACCGGATCTACCGGTTTAGTGAAAAGCAGTAGTTCTCTGTTAATTCAGATAGGTTCCTTAGACCGCGTTGGATTAACCGGCTTTGGAGAAACCTCTATGTTCTTAACAATAAAAGAAGGCGCTTTGTTACAAGACAAAGCAGGTAATACATCCACCAATATGGCAACGCAAGTATTACCTCTTAAGATTGCAAAATAATCAAAAGAATAATCGCTTATGAATTATTTATAACGCAATCCTATGTAATGTATTAGTTTCATACCCTAAGTCAATGAAATAGCGTAAGATTTTATCCCAATAGAGATGCTCCCCCTCAATTGTCTCTTGTTACGGTATAAAGCAGCAACGGTTAAGTATATCTATTACATCCGATGTACCGAAGCAGACAAACGTTCTACTATTGGATAAATCTTACGCTATTATTTAGTTTCTATCATTCATATAAGATTACGTTTTGCATATTGCTTTGGGGATACTTTATATTCTTTCTTAAAGGTTCTTACAAAGGTGGAATAATCACCAAATCCGCATAAAGAGCAGACATCACCGGCAGTTTTCCCTTCCATAAGCAAATCGGCAGCTTTGATCGCCCGTTTCTTTTGAATATAACTGTACAAGGTAAAACCGGTTTCTTTTTTAAACAGATGCATCAAATAATATTTATTGATGAAAAACTTTTCTGAGAGCAAATCGATCGATAACTCTTCATCTAAATTACGATTAATATAATTTAAAATTTCTTCGATTCTGATATCGTATTTAACATCTTCCAAATTTTTATTTATATCCATTCCCAGAAATAATCGATTGATTTTAACGATGATTTGAATAAATAACGCATTTTTTAAGATATCGCTTCCAAAGGAAGTATCATGCATCGCAGCATCCAATTCCAAAAGATTTTGCTTAAGGGAACGAATATCGGTATGATTCGTTCGGATTAAATTTAACTTCCTTTCCGATGCTAATTGAAAGCAACTTAATAGATTACAGTTATTTCGATTATGTTCCTCAAGAAATTTGGGATTAAGCCAGAATACCATTCTTTCGTATGATTTCTCGGGATTGATAATTGGAAGGTGAAGATCATTCTTGCCGACCAAGAGAATATCCCATGGTTTTAAGGTATAGGACTTACCTTCAATAATATAGGTAACGTCACCAGAGATAAAAACGATAATTTTGTTAAAATCATGATAGTGAAATTCAAACTCCGTCTTTTTCTGATCCTTTAAATTAAAAAACAGAAAATCTTCGTGTAGATATCCTCTTTTTGCTCTATCAGACAGAATGTGTTTCTCCATGCAAATCACCTCATAAGCATTATAGCGAATAAAAGCAGTATCTGCAAGAAATAAAACAGAGATTGCAATAATAATTGCAAAAATAGATTGTATAATGGTAATACAATAAATTCTATATGTACGGATTTACATTAAAATAAGTAAATTGCCTTATATGTAGTAGCAATATCGTTGGTTTACTTTGCTGTATTTCATTTGGTTCGATTAGGAAGGAGGATAATGGCAACGAATTTGTTGCAAATAGGTATGAAAAACTTTATCAAAAATTATACGATGTCATTTGTTCTGATATTATCCGTATTCATTGGTGGCCTCTTAGGAGTTATCTTAGGACCTAAAGCAGGTATATTGGAACCTTTCGGACAGATTTATCTGAATCTGATTTTCACATTAATTGTTCCTTTGGTTTTCTTTGGTGTGACATCTTCCATAGCGAATATGGGAACGATGAATCGTCTTGGGAAAATTCTGATTAGCATTGCTGTTATTTTTTCGTTTACAGCGTTGATATCTGGTGTTTTGGCATTGCTTTCCGCATTAATCTATAATCCTTTACAGGTTATCGATACCGGAGCAATTCAAAAGATATTAACGAAGGCAGGAGAAGAGGTTAATACCAATACGCAGGAGTTTTCCTTAGCGCAGCAATTGGTAAAAACGATCACGGTTGGAGATTTCGTCGAACTATTTTCCAGAAGCAATATGCTGCAGCTTATCGTTTTCTCTGTCATCTTTGGTATCGCAACCGCGCTTGCCGGAGATAAAGCGAAAAGTGTTAAGGAATTACTATCTTCCGGTTCCGCAGTTATTATGAAAATGATTAGTATACTTATGTACTACGCACCAATTGGTTTAGGATGTTACTTTGCAACCATCGTCGGTCAATTGGGAACGCAGATTTTAGAGGGATATTTAAAGGTATTCCTGTTATATTTGGTACTTTCTATTGCATATTACTTTATATTTTTCAGCATTTACGCTTATATTGGTGCCGGAAAGGAAGGAGTACGGGCATTTTGGAAGAATGTTATTCCCCCAACGGTGACAGCTTTGGCAACTTGCTCCAGTGCAGCATCCATTCCGATCAATCTGGAAGCAACGAAAAAAATAGGAGTTCCGGAAGATATTGCAGAAACGGTTATTCCCATTGGCGTAAATACCCATAAAGACGGATCCGTTATCGGAGGCGTATTAAAAGTAGTCTTCCTATTCGTGCTTTTTGGGAAGGAATATCACAGCTTTCCTATGTTACTTTCCATTTTGACAGTGAGCTTCCTTGTGGGGGCGGTGATGGGCGCAATCCCAGGAGGTGGCATGATTGGAGAAATGTTAATCATAAGCGTCTATGGTTTCCCTCCGGAAGCACTTCCTGTAATCGCTGTGATCAGCACCATAATTGATGCACCGGCAACGGTTTTAAACTCCACCGGCAATACCGTTTGTGCTATGATAACCGCAAGATTCGTCGATGGAAAGAATTGGCTTACGAAAGCAAAAGAGAAGAATGCAGGGGAAAGATTACAAAAATCTGCTTAAATTAGCTTTTCTTTATTGATATGAATGAGATCTTGTTAAAGTTAATAATGGCTCCCCCCTCATATTGATAAAAATATCGGAAATAAGTTGTATTAGACGCTTATTTCCGATATTCTGATTCTTGGCAAGTGAATTACTTGCTAATTCCTCTTATTTATGACATAATGAATTCGCTTACGAATTTGTCTTGATTTGATATATGAATTTTGCTTGATGATCACGAGATTCTACTAATGGTTTGATACGAATGATTAACGATAAAACCGTTACTATAATAAGTATACTTATATATAAGGAGAATTCAAATGTTTAATGATAAAGATGGAATAGCAACAATTAATTTAAAAGGTGATATTTCGGAAGATGCATTGAAAAAACTATTTCAATTTTGCTTTCATCATTGTGATACCATCTCATTAAGCCAATCCTCGAATGCAGGGATGACAAAAGAAGAAGCTGACATTGCAATACGGGAATACAATGCATATCTAAAAGAAAATGGACTTTCAGAAGGTTTATATCTTACCGAGGAAGAAAAGTATGAAATGTATCAGAATATTGCTGAGGACGAAGAAGAATTAAAGGCGATGATTCAAAAGGATAAAGAGGAACGGGAAAGATATGAAGCAAGGTTTAAATCTTCTTCTGAAGCTGTTTCTCAGTATATTAAGGATATTTTCCATGGATATCACTTAATTGATCGGGTTGTGACATGTATGACGCCTAGTAACTTCGGCGGACCACAGATTCTTTATTATATGAAGCCGGAGCAAAAGCTTTTTCATGACTTCAATACGATGAAGAATTTATTTGATCCGGTAATTAAGAAGGATGAAAATGAACTCATATTAGAAGATCCGGTCTTTTATAAAGAAGGGAAGATTCTATTATTGGTAAGCACCCATGAAAAATATGCTTCCTTATTCTTAGACAAAGAACTGTATAAGGAATTTGCTAAACTAGATATTCCCCATAAAGCAGGATATGATTTTAATGTTTAATCTCGGTTCTGTAGATAGGATAATGAATTATATTAGAAAGCCATGTAAAATGGTGTGTTGCTTACTAATTTATAACAACACACCATTTTATATTTCGTCAATGCAATTGCTAGATTATAATTACTAAAAGGAGTTATGGATTTTGCAATTATTATTAAGGACTTAGAGTTATATAGCTGCAAAAAGAGATACTTTCTTAAATGTGAACCTTAGTTACTTGTGGAAATTAAAATCCACCGCATAAGCAAAGGATTAAAATGAGAAGGAGAATACCGCCTCCGCTATTCCCGCATCCGCAATCATTCTTTCCACCAAAGCCATCAAAGATGCCGTTATCGCCGCCGCATAAGCATAGCAGAAGAAGGATGAGTAGTAATGAATTATTACCACAATCATTTCCTTTCCCTAAGAAGCAGGAGTTCATTGATAATTCGCCCATATTTTTGAGCCTCCTAAATTTATTGTTAGTTTAAGATATGCGGCATTTGAATTTGATTTCATATCCCACTGTGACATAGTTACCTCTGGCAATTAGGTATAATCATATTGAAACTTATCATAAAGTGTAATAAGCTATTCATAGGTAATGGAAACAAAGTTTTATGAGGAAGGTTCTATGGACCATAAGTTATTAGATAAATTAAAAAGAATTACGCCGGAAGAGCAAGAAATACTGGATGGGAAGAAAGATATTAATCGAAGTATTTATATGAATTCCTATTCTTCCAACATCATTGATTGTAAAAAGCTTCTGGAGCAAAACAAATTAATTCAAGTGCGGCCGCATACACGTTTTGTGCATTTCCCTGCGCATAAGCATAATTACGTAGAAGTAATCTACATGTGTAAAGGCCATACGATACATATAGTAAATGGAGAAAAAGTTGATTTGCGGGAAGGGGAACTGCTTTTTCTAAGTCAAAATGCAACCCAAGAAATCCTGCCGGCGGACTTCGATGATATTGCTGTTAATTTTATTATCCTTCCGGAATTTTTTGACTCAACACTTAAATTGATCGAAAAGGAAGAAAATCAACTCAGAGATTTTGTAATCGGTTGCCTGAAAAATGACAATCGAATTAGTTATCTGCATTTTAAAGTGTCGGATATTCTGCCGATTCAAAATTTGATAGAAAATTTGATATGGACTATCTTAAACAAGCAACCAAACATTCGAAGTATTAACCAAATGACTATGGGTCTTCTGTTCTTGCAGCTGATGAACCATATGGACAAGGTATCTGTAGGAAAGAATCAATACGAACAAGAGCTGACAATTCAAGTATTAAGTTTCATTGAAGAAAATTACAAAGAAGGTCAGTTAACGGACCTTGCTGATAAATTGCAATGTGATCTATATTGGCTCAGCCGCATAATCAAACGGTTAACAGGAAAAACTTATACGGAACTGGTGCAAAACAAAAGATTGAATCAGGCAGCCTATCTGCTAACTACAACGAAGCTTACCGTTGCAGATATCAGTTATGCGGTAGGGTACGATAATCTAAGCTACTTCCATAGAATATTTAAAAAGCGTTTTCATGCTTCTCCCAAAGAATACCGAAGCTGCAAATAAGGACACTATTTTTTGCAAATGGTGTCCTTTTTATTTGCCGAAATCGGTTTATACTTAACTATAAGGAAGGGAGTGGCATGAAATGAGTGCATATTTTCTCGCAATTGATATCGGTGCATCCAGTGGCAGACACATCTTAGGCCACTTGGAACAGGGAAGGTTAGAGGTAGAAGAAATCAATCGTTTCGAAAATGGCTTTAAAGATGTAAACGGAGAATACTGTTGGAATCTTCCGTATTTATTCAATGAAATCAAACAAGGGATGAAAAAATGTAAAGCAATCGGGAAAATACCTTACAGTGTAGGAATCGATACCTGGGGGGTAGACTTTGTTCTTTTGGATAAGAATAATACCGTCATCGGCAATGCGGTTTCCTATCGGGACAGCCGTACCAAGGGAATGGATGAAAAGGTTTATTCCATCATTCCGGAAAATATGCTCTATGCAAGGACCGGAATTCAAAAGCAAATTTTTAATACCATTTATCAGCTAATGGCAATCAAGGAACACCATCCGGATGATCTGCAGAAAGCAGAATGTTTCTTGATGATTCCTGATTATTTTCATTTCTTATTAAGCGGTGTAAAACGATGTGAATACACGAACGCTACAACAACGCAGTTAGTTAGCCCTAATACAAAGGATTGGGACTGGGAGCTAATTCGCATGCTGGGTTATCCTGAGAAAATATTCACACAGATGGCAAGCCCGGGAAGTACGTTAGGATATTTAACTGCTGAGATTCAGGAGGAAGTAGGATATAATTGCAAGGTTGTACTTCCTGCAACGCATGATACCGGATCTGCTGTTATGGCAATCCCATCGGTTCAGGATACTCCTCTTTATATAAGTTCCGGGACATGGTCACTGATGGGCACGGAACAAACGACTGCTAACTGCTCTGAAATCAGCAGATCATTAAATTATACGAATGAAGGCGGGTATGACTACCGTTTCCGCCATCTTAAAAACATTATGGGACTTTGGATGATTCAATCCGTAAAGCGGGAAATTGGCGGCAAATATAGTTATACCGAAATCTGTGAAATGGCATCACGGGAAGATATTACGTCCATTGTTGATTGCAATCAAGATCGTTTCCTTGCACCGGCGAATATGACACTGGAAGTACAGAAGGCATGCAGGGAAACCAACCAACAGGTTCCTGAAGGGTTAGGTCAGGTGGCCGCTGTAATCTATAACAGCTTAGCGCAGTGTTATAGGAATACGGTAGATGAACTGGAAAATATTCTGAAGACTAAATATGATGGAATCTATATCGTTGGCGGAGGTTCCAATGCGGATTATTTGAATCAATTGACTGCCAAATCTACCGGAAAAGCGGTATATGCTGGTCCAGCGGAAGCTACGGCAATTGGGAACATACTGGCGCAAATGATATCCGCAGGAGAAATAGAAAATCTTAAGGTAGCGAGAGAATGTGTTAGAAAATCCATTGATATAAAAGTTTATCAATAAATGAGTAATTAAAAGTTATAAGTAATTCAGCGGTAATTTATTTAATCATTATAAATCATAGTAATGGAGGGTCGATATGACGACAAAGGAACGTTATTTATCAGCCAAAGAAATCTATGCCAAAATCGGTGTAGATACCGATGAAGCGATTAAGAAGCTTTCGCGTATACCAATATCCATGCATTGTTGGCAAGGGGATGATGTATCCGGATTTGAAAACGCAGGTGCCTTATCTGGAGGAATTCAGGCTACCGGTAATTATCCGGGGAAAGCAAGAAACCCTGAGGAACTAATGATGGATATCGATAAAGCTCTTAGTCTCATACCAGGAAAGCATAAGATTAATCTGCATGCAAGCTATGCAATTATGGAAGATGGTGAATTTGCTGATCGCGATCAATTACAACCGAAGCATTTTACAAAATGGGTTGCCTTTGCGAAGGAAAGAGGTCTGGGCATCGATTTTAATCCAACCTTCTTTTCCCATTCAAAAGCTGCAGATGCTACGTTATCCAGTGAGGATGAGGAGATTCGCAAGTTCTGGATTGAACACGGCAAATGCTGTATTCGGATTTCTGAGTATTTTGCTAGCGAACTCGGTGTACCTTGCTGCATGAATATCTGGATTCCCGATGGATTTAAAGATATTCCGGCAGATCGAACTTCACCTAGGGAACGGTTGAAAGATTCCCTAGATCAGATATTATCGCTTCCGTATGATAAAAGTAAAGTTTATGTTGCGGTGGAATCAAAGGTATTCGGCATTGGATTGGAAAGTTACACCGTAGGTTCCCATGAGTTCTATATGAACTACGCAGCAAAGAATAATTTACTTTGCTTACTTGATAACGGACATTATCATCCAACAGAGTCCGTGGCAGATAAAATAAGTTCAATGCTTATTTTCTTTGATAAAGTGGCGCTTCATGTAACAAGACCGGTTCGCTGGGACAGTGATCATGTTGTGATTTTAGATGATGAGACAAAGGAAATTGCAAAAGAAATTATTCGCAATGGCTCCGACCGTGTATTATTAGCACTGGATTTCTTTGATGCAAGTATTAATCGAATCGCAGCATGGGTAATCGGTATGCGTAATATGCAGAAAGCATTGCTCAATGCTTTACTTCAACCGAATGAAAAATTAGCGAGATTGCAAAAGGAAAGAAACTTTACAGAACTGTTAATGCTGCAGGAAGAACTGAAATTATATCCGGTGGGCGATGTTTGGAATTACTTCTGTGAACTGAATCAGGTTCCGCAGAAGGAAGATTGGTTTAAGGAAATTCAGGCTTATGAACAGCAGGTTCTATGGAAACGTTCCTAAACTTAGGAAAATGAGAAATATTGATGTAACCTAGCAAGGTAAGGAAAGAGAGGATATTGGAATGAAGGTACTTGACGCGGAATTTGTTCAAGACTTTATCTGCATGGCCAATGATGGTTGGGAGATGGGCTGGCATGAAAGAAATGGCGGCAATCTTAGTTATCGTATCAAAAGGGAAGAGATTGAAGAAGTCATCGATGATTTGACGTTTACAAACGACTGGAAACCCATAGGAACAAAGGTGAAGAACTTAGCAGGAGAGTACTTCCTGGCAACCGGAAGCGGGAAGTATTTTCGCAATATTGCCATTAAGCCGGAGGATACCTTGGCTATCATTGAGCTCGATGCAGAAGGCGAAAACTATCGAGTTTGCTGGGGCCTCGTTAATGGTGGACGTCCGACCAGTGAATTGCCTTCCCATTTGATGAATCATGAAGTGAAAATGCTTGTTTCCGGCGGAAAACATCGCGTGATTTATCATGCGCACACTACGAATATCATTGCATTAACGTTTGTCTTACCTTTAAAAGATGAAGTTTTCACCCGTGAATTATGGGAAATGGCAACCGAATGTCCGGTAGTATTCCCAAGTGGTGTTGGTGTTGTTCCTTGGATGGTTCCCGGTGGCCGTGAAATTGCGGTCGCAACCAGTGAATTAATGAAACAATACGATGTTGCCATTTGGGCGCATCATGGTATGTTTTGCTCCGGGGAAGATTTCGATTCAACCTTTGGCCTAATGCATACTGTGGAAAAGTCAGCAGAGATCCTTGTAAAGGTGCTTGCAATGAGACCGGATAAATTACAAACAATAACCGTTCAGAACTTTAGAGATTTGGCTAGAGATTTTCAGGTGGAATTGCCGGAAAAATTCTTGTATTAGACCGGAATAATTTTGTATCAGATCTGAAAAATTTTTTGCTGGACTGGATTAGCGTCTAAAATCTTGTCAATACTGATAATAACAATAAAACCTGCATATAGTTAAATATTTAACAAACAAACAGTAAAGACTATAAGCACAGATTTTGAGTGTTTTTGTCGGATTTCAATGAAAGTGTTAATTGCATGTTTCTTTGCTTTCTTCAACGATAGTTGCATTCGATTTATTGTTTGTTAGATTATACTTATAAGATGTAATCACTTATAAGTAGGCTATATGTAGGTTTATTTTAATATGGATAAATTTTATGACCGATAAACGATGTAATAAAATTATAGCAAATGATTTAGAACATATTTATAGTATAAATCAATATATAAATCAGCTTGTTAAATAATGCATGTTACTGATCAAAATAAAATGAAAGAAATCACAAGGATACTTAGGAATAAAATTAAAACTAATAAAAGCAAAAATCAAACAGAAAAAAGATTTATTCATATGACAATTACAGAAACAATTACGATAAAATAAAAAATAAAGAAAAACGATATGGAACAAATGAAAAAGCGGCATTAAATTGGATAACAGGGATTAGAAAAAAGGATGCCCACAAAGGGGTTTTTAGGTGTGATTCTAATAAAAGCACCACAAACTATTCATTAAACTTAGGTTTTGCGAATAGTTGGATATCGCACTTCTGATGCTTTTCATTATTAAAGATATTCTTTTAAATAGCATAGAATAAAAGTATATTTATTTTTCTAGCTTATTAGTATGACATATTTTGCTATCTCGTTAATATTTTTATATCATTAAGATATGTGTTAATTGGAGTTAATAATGAATCAGTTTCATAATAAAGGATCCTCCGATAATTCCTTTCTTTAATAGCTATAATTTAATCTATTTATTTAACTTATAAATTTCAAATTTTCTTTTTCCTATCTGTTGCCTTTCTAATCTTTCAAATTTATCGATGTGTATTTTCTGCTTTTTATCCATACAGATACAACATAGGATGGTATCGTTTGTACATACCTTAGATAAGGCATCAAGCATTTGATTTACTCCCCCACTCCCCTCGCTCCATTCGGCCAAATTCCCATAGGGTACATCAGTGATAATGATATCAGGGGTGAATGCAAGGTCATTCATTTCAAATACATTTTGGTGGAATATGAATGTTTTAATTTCTTTCGTTACTAAGGCTTCTATTCGGTTTAGGCTTTGTAAAGCCTCCATATGTGATGCTTTACCATAGGTCTTATAAAGATTCTCTAATTCTCTTCTTCTTTTTGCAATTCCTTCTTGTGATAATAGTCCAAGATTATCTTTCGCTAATTTTAGGCTTTGGGTGTCAACATCGCTACCATATAAACCGGCTATGGAACTACCTTTTAATAATCCTAATATGGTTAACATATAGGCACCGCCACAGCAGCAATCATATACGATAAGATCGGTTTTCTTATGGGAATATTGCAGGCATCGCTCGAACAATTCTAAGGTAAGTCTAACCGGAAATGTTGGCTCGCCCCCAACATGATAGATTACCCTGCCACAGGCGAAATCCTCATAATTTTCTTTTGATGTATATTTATATTCCATTCGTGCTCTCCCACTTCTATCGTTATTAATTGTTTATCAATAAGAACGTTATCGTAAATCTATTCTATATAATATAATAATAATTACATAAATCTTTGAAATATAATAATAAAATCGAAAGTTTAATTCAATGACTTCTGATATTTTTAACTACTCTTCTATTCTTGTATAATTTAACATATTTTCTATTCCGGGTAAATATGAAGTAAAAAGATTATGCAGTAATTGGATATAGACGATTAATAAATTACAGAAATACAATAATAATATTACATAAATATATTATGTAAACTTAACCAATATTTTTCTTTGTGTGATATTTTCCATCTGTGATCTTCTTGTATGAGCATCCCATGAAAAATATACATATAATGCTAGTAATGAGATATCAGTTTATGAGGCGATATAGATTGGATCAAACAATAGTAGACTTACTCAGGAAAGGTGGATATATTCTATATGCCAAGCATGGAGAAGCCACGATTGGCAAAGAACAAGTACAAATAGATATTCACGACTGCGCTACTCAAAGAAATCTGTCCGATTATGGACTGGGTCAAGCCATTGATTATGGTGATAAGTTACGTGAGTTAGAAATTCCGATAGACGAGATCATTGCTAGTCCGCTTTGCAGAACTATGGAAACAGCATTAACTGCTTTTGATTGGGACAATGTTACTGTGGATCCATTCTGGTATGAGATCTGCAGTCTGCATAACCATTTACCGGAGAAGGAGGCATCACGATTATTAGAGACACTTACATCGAAGTTGGAAATGCCGCCTAGAATTGGATATAATAATATAATTATTGGCCATAGTTTCCCGGTGGATATTGGATTAGGCAGGATTCCGGATATGGGTACCATAGTAATAAAACCGAAGGGGCAAGGGGAAGGCTATGAAATTATTGCTAAATTAACATTTGAAGATGTTATGAACCTATCATGATTGCAAATGAGAATATAAACAAAAAACAGGCTTACCAATTCTTTTTTCATGAATAAAAGTGATGTTCCTTGATAACAGTACTTCTTACGGAACATCACTTTTATTATATTTATGAAGGAGCATTTTACCTTGCATTTAGCAATGATATAATCATAGCTTCAATTCTTTTTTCTCCTGCCTCTCAAGAGCTTTCTTTACGATATTACCGCAATCTTTGGATGAGACATCCTTCCAGCCATTGGTAACCACTTTATCATAGACACCAAGTTCTTTGGCAATCTCAAGCTTTTCTTTCTCATTGACAAAATTACTGTTTTTACTCATACATGACCTCCTTTCAATTTATATTATTGTTTCCATAATGGATTAGATAGAAACAGGTAGATAATAGCTACCTGTTTAAAAAGAGGTCATTTCATTTTCTTAAGGAAAAAGCAGTTTCGGGCTGGTAATAATATCTTCAATCGTATTCATTTCATAACAGGTAAAGTGATCGATGATATTCAGATATAAATCGATTAGCTCATTCATCATAGAATTGGAATATAATTTTTCCAGATACATAAACTCGAGTTCAAAGCTGTCAGTTTTTGTTTTCCCAGTAATAGAGAATGGTAGAATATCAGGATTTTCACTAAGATCCATGGCTTCAATATGACGATTGTCAAACGGTAACGTTATAGAGTAATCGGATAAGATATTAAAGCTTACATAAAACAAAGGACCTTTCATTAAATCTGATAACGTCATATATCGGTATAGTTTGCCGATATCAATTCCCTGGTGTGTCATTATCGATGCAAAATTACTCTTCTGCTTTTTAAGAAAGTCAATAACCCGATCTTTCGTATCTATTTTAATGCGAAATGGAATGAGCTTTGTTAATAAACCAATGATATGCGCATCCATTGCCAACTGATCTCTTCCGATGAAATTGGAACCGATAATCATATCCTGCTTTCCTTCCTTGTAGTATAGTAAAATAGCCAAAACAGAGGAAAAGAATATATACTCAGTAATTCCTTCTTTTTGACATAAAGCACGGATACGCGCTAACCGATCTTTATCAATGGTAAATGTTTTCTTAAGAAAGCGATCATCACTTGTTGGCTGAAGGGTATCATATGTTTTATCCGGTGTAAATACTATGGCTGGTTGCCGATCTTTTAGATAATCCTGCCAGAATTTACTGTTTTCCTCATTTTTGCTCTGCTGCGCTGCTAGAAAATAATCATATGCACTTATCATAGGTTTTGGCAGGTTCTGTTGATGATACAATGCAAATAATTCATTGAGAAAGATCCGAATAGATATATAGTCAAAGATAATATGGTAAAAATTCAAGAGGACACACTGCTGCCCTTCCCCATTTTCAAAAAGAGCAATTTGAAATAACGGAAGCGTTGAAGAGGAAAAAGTACGGATATACCTTTCATACGCAATAGTATCTAGATTCCCTTGATAAGAAATATATTCAAAATAAGGATCACATTCTTTATGAATCGATATTCTATGCCTTTTCTCTTCCTTATGGAATGTTGCCCGCAACATATCATGACGCTGAACGATATGCTTCAAAGCTGCCTGCAATTTTGTAGGCTCGATGTATCGATCCGATTTTAACAGGTAGATCATATTGTAGGTAGGATATTTACTGGTGTGAAACATTTGGTTTCGATTCATGCTATCTTGTTCAGCTTTTAATATTGCCTCCTGAAAGGAATTCGCATAAAGAACGATAGGATCCTTATGTTTTTTTTGATCCCAATAATACATATGATCCTTATTATCATTCGTATGATCTATATCATCTTTATCTTTCTTATCATCCTTACTCCGATTGGTAATGCCTTCATATTTCGCATTTTCCGCTTCATGTGGGTTATTTAATTTATTACGTATCATTTCTGCAATCTTACCAAGGTTCTTGCTTTCAAATATATCAGCGATATCAATCATGATACCCCATTTTTCCTGGATGAAGGTATTTAATTGGAAGATGATTAAGGAATCTCCACCGATTCGTATAAAGTTATCACTTAGCTTGATATTTTCTTTATTTAATACCTTGGAACAAATACTTAGTAGGTCCTTGCTTATTGAATCATCGATTTCATACAACGTTTCGTGCATGTTATCGACCGTTGTTGCTAATGCATATGTCTTATAGTCAGGTAATGCTTTCTTATCTAATTTGCCGTTAATATTATACTGAAAGACTTGAACGGGGACATAGTAAGACGGAATCATATAGTAAGGCAGATTTTTTCTCATATGTTCCTGCATTTGGTTTAAAGATATCAGTCTGGAAGAGGTAAAGTACAATACCATAATTTCTTGATTTTCTTCCTTTACTACTATTGCCTTGGCCCTTGTAACACCTTCTAATGATTCGGCAATAGCTTCTATTTCCGATAGTTCAATTCGATATCCATGGAATTTAATTTGGTCGTCCTTTCTCCCGAGACACTCCAGTTCTCCATCCTTCGTCCATCTTCCTAGATCACCGCTCTTATATAGGGTTGCGGAGGGGTCAAAAGGATTTGGAATGAAAGATACTTCTGTTAATTCAGGCTGATTAACATACCCTACTGCTACTCCTTCTCCACCAATATAAATCTCACCGGTTACACCGGCATCACATGGAGTGAAATCTTCTTTTAACACATATACTTGCATATTGCGTAAAGGCTTTCCAACCAGCATACGGTCGATGATAAATGCATTGTCCTTATTGATTTCATAACAGCTGCAATACACGCAGGTTTCTGTAGGACCGTAGCAATTTAATATGGAGGTCTCACTACTCCCCTTGCATGTATATAATCTTCGAACCATAGATAATGGCAAAGGCTCACCGGAACTTACGAAATACCTTGGAAATGCAACGTTATCCTTATTGCTGTCATAATAATCTAACTGTAGGGCTAATCTCGTAGGTGTGATATCACAGCAATGAATATTGCGTCGGATAAAAAAATCACGGAGCTTTTCACAGGAAAGCTTCGTTTCATCCTGGATGACATCTAAAGTGTTACCTGTAAATAAGGCATAAAACAGCTGCCCTACTGACATATCGAATACGAATTCAGCCAGTAAGGCAAAGTTGTTTCCAGCCAATCTCTTTTCAAATTTCTCATCCATTGCTTGGATTAGATTCATTACACTGCGATCACGAATCGCTATTCCTTTCGGTTTTCCGGTAGAGCCGGATGTAAAAATGATATAGGTAATCCAATCTCTATCACGATGGAAATTCCTTAACCCATCCGTACTTTCATTAAAAGATAGCAGGTTCTCGAAATTTAGGGTATTCACTGAGAGATTACGAATAATATCGATATTCCCATGCTCCACGATAACCGTATTGCAAGTACTAAGCGTAAGTACGTTTTTAATACGCTCCGAAGGGTAGAGTTTGCTAATCGGAAGATAAGTACAGCCGGATTTGAGTATACCAAGGATTGCAATGATATAACGATCCGTACGTTCCATATAGATTCCTATGACACTTTGACGATTAACCTTGGCAAGCAGGTTGGATGCAAATTGGTCCGTAATCTTGTCCAGTTCTCTATAGCTATATTCCTTTTCCTGAAACTTAAGGGCAATACGCTCTGGATATTTTTCTACTTGCTCCCTGAATAGACGAATTAAATCTTTACTACACAATACTTCCACATCCCCAGGTTATTCTTCTTCATTTTGAAATTGCTGTTTTATGCTTCCATCCTTAACTGTCCTTGAGCCCACAAATTTTTCGCATCATCGATGCAGGCTATGTCATTACAACATCCATTCGTAAATTCATATGCATAAACCTTTAAGGATTCATCCAATGCCTTCTGGAAGATATCATAAATTAAAAGTTCTTTATTGGACTTTGCTGATTTTCTATAGGTATTAACCTCATTTACTAATAAGTCAAGAAAAGGATCCTCCCAGATTAAGATATTCCAGGTGTTTCTTGCAGAAGGACATTGTGGTTTATCCTCGATTGTGGTTACTTTCCCTTCTTCATCGATGACTACAGGTCCAAGACGTTCCGGGTTGGCCGTCGGGAATACACCAAGCGTTAAATCCGCATGTTTACTTTGATGAAATTCAAAAAGTTCTTTAAAGCAATCCAACGGGTATACAATTGTGTCCGGAAACTTCATGAATACCGTATGTCCTTTTAGGAATGGGGATGCGCCTTCAATCGCAAAGGGAAGGCCATATTCCATTGCCAGATTCTCCTGATAAACAAAAGCAAACCTGGCTTTTTCATCATCGGATTGGAAGCCTGATATCGTATGCATCAGAACCTCTTTTTCCTGATTAATGGTACAAACGATATCCTTTGCTCCGCCTTTCATAAGAACCCGGATCGCATTTTCGATGAGCAAAAAGACTTTACTTTCCATCCCATCATTTATGTAAACGGGTAATAACTCCTTAATTAAACGAAAAGGCTTCATGCGCATACCTCGCCCACCGGCAGGAATGTAACCAATGATTGGTTTCAAATCATCATCTCCTTTTCTATCGAATTAGTTTCCCTTGCAAAACTAATATCGCTTCTTCCCAATGATTGATATCCATGAGGTTAAAACAAGAATCCAAGCACCCATTAATATGGCTTCAAGAACGGGAACACCATTCCCATCCATAATATTGGATATTACTTCTGTTACTTCAATACTTGGAAGAAAAACTAAAAATTTATAGGTCCATTCCGGCAGGGAAAGGTAAATGGACACAATTAAAAACAGTACCACCATAACAGCTGCCGATATTGCAGAACCGTTTTTGGAGGAATTTACGATAAGACCTAATACCATGCCTATTTCAACAAACAGTAAACCGCCCAAAAGCATAGGAATTAGCAATGATAATAGTCTTCCATCAAAGCCTCTGTTAATGATAAATACAAATATCTGTGACAACATACTAAATAGTAAAATAGTAAGGCCCTTTGAAATTGCAATTTGAGCAAAGTTTAACGGTGTTACGAGTAAAGCATCAAGGGTTTTCCCTTCACGTTCTTCGATTAGATTAGGCCCTGTAAGCATGATTCCTACCATTACCTCGGCGAATAATATCCATACGGAAAGCAGTAGAAACTCTACCCCCGCACTCTCCATGGCATAACCGATTACCTTTGACATAAATATTGGTAAAATAATCACAGCGATTGCCGGGCTGAGGATGATTTCACGAATCTCGTTTTTTCCTAATACCAACATTTTCTTCAACTTAATTCACCACCTGTCACTGCAGAAAATACTTCTGCTAAAGTACTTTCTTTATTTCTTAAGTCCTTAATTGCTCCTTTTGCAATTAGATCATTAAGAAAGAGTTCCGTCTCCTTGGTACCTGACGGTAATTCTTTCTCAATCATCTGATTATCTTCCATATATTTGACATATACGGTATCCTTAGCGTATTTTCCTTTCAGCTGTTCCGTCGTATCGACAGCAGCTAATCTACCATTGTACATAATACCTACATAATGGCTCAGTTCATCTGCCTCATGCATATCATGGGTTGTAAGAACGATGGTTGTTCCATTTTCGTTAATATCCTTAATATAATTGCGAATCAGTGCTGTAGTGTTGGGATCAAGGCCACTTGTAGGCTCATCCAGAAAGAGAATTTTAGGATTATGCAGCAAAGCTCTTCCGATTAATACCCGTTGTCTCCACCCCTTGGACAGGTTTCCTACCTTTTCGTTCTGTTTATCCGTAAGTTGCAGCCGATCCATTACCTCAAGGATTCGACTGCTTTTTACTCCATAGATATCGGCAAAGAGTTTTAAATTTGCTTTAATCGAAGACTTAAGGTAGAGATTTGGGTTTTCAAATACAACACCGATTTGCTGATGCACTTCTTTACGGTTTTTCCAAACATCCAGGCCGTCTAGTAGGATATTTCCCTCACTGGGTCTTAAAAGGCCAATCATCATTTTCATTGACGTGGTTTTCCCGGCGCCATTTGGTCCAAGAAATCCAAAGATTTGTCCTTCCTTAACGGAAAAAGACAGATTATCCACTGCTTTCTTTTCTCCATAGTACTTACTGACATTTCTTAATTCAATCATAAGCATAACTCCTTTTTTATTTATAACAAGGGAAATGGTTTACCAATCCAAACAATTTCCCAATTGATGGTAGATTGTGATATAGCGTACATTTTCGGCAGTATTTACCCGTTCGAAATTGCTGGTAGGATTCTTTCTCCCACATCGTTTGAAAATCTTGATGAAATAGATTTCCCACCAGCGGACGTTGACAGAAATAATCGCAGCAGGGGTAAACATTCCCGTTTTTTGAGACTACTACGATGGGAGCATTGTTAAATGTGCATTTGACTGCCAGTGGCCCTTCGAAAACAATCCCTGCTTCTTCTAATCCGGATTGGATATTTTCTAAAACCTTGGTAATACCATCCACATTTGTCTTAATCCACTTCGACTGTCCTAGAGGAAAGCCGATCTTAAAGCGTTTTACTTGATATTGGATTGCAAAATCCTTCAGGGCTTTTAAGCGCGCGATGTTTTCCGGTACCATTGTGCAGTTTATTGCAGTGTTTATACCATAGGTAACTGCATTCGTAAGGTTTTGCAGCAGGATATCAAACCGATAGTTACTGCTGATATTCTTCATCTCTTCCTCGGTAGAACCATCAATCGAAAACGAGACGGCATCGACATTTCCATATTGAACTAGCTTTTCATAATCGATCGGAACAGAACCATTGGTCACGATAACAACCTTTTTATCCTTGAACACTTCAAGTATCTCATAGATATTTTTATGTAGCATGGTTTCACCAAGACCGCATAAGCATATATAATCAAAGGGAGCCAAGGAATTGCTTAATGTGATAATTCTATCCAGCGGCAGGTCCTCCGGATGCTTTACTAACTTTCGTGCAGCACAATAGCTGCAGGTTAGATTGCATCTTGTTGTGATTTCAAGAAGAACCATATTGGGATGATTCTCATAATACCTATTTTCATTCATTTTCTTAACCGTCCTCCATTAATTCACATAGAACTCTTCTTTTGATATTCACTGGTGTGTCCTTAACTCCTTCCTGTAATGCGATATAATTTTCCTCCATGGTGCCGCGCAGGATTTCTCCCTCCTTGGTATCCATCCATATCTGCCCATGATAGAAGGATGTCCCTGTTCTTTTAATGTTTTCTGAATCCTTTTCCTTTGTCATTACTTCGGAATGATCACAGTAGTAATCAAATACGGCACAGAGTTTATGATTAATCTTGGTGTAACCGGTTAGCCGAAAGTTCATGATTCTATTTTTAAAATAGGAATCCTTCGAATAAAATCCCAAACCAATTTTCGCACTCTCGTCATGATCAAATTCCGGGGGAACAATCTTCATCCATTGATCGATTTTCCAACCTCGATTCGAATAAGTATGGGTTAAGATATAGGACCAGTAATTTTCAAAAGCAAGAATATCAAAGGTCTGCATTACGACCAGATAGCTGGACGGTAGTTTTGGCAGGTCCTTATAAGCATTTTCAATCGACTGGAAACAGTTCGTGTAATCCTTCTCTGAAATATTTACATCATAGGTGTCACATAGCTGCTCCAGCTTTTCGTTCGATAATATCACATGAGAATCAAAACTTTTTCCTTTAATAAAGCTCCAGTTAACCGGTTTTATCGGCTTTTTGGGCAGCCGATTAGTAAAAATGATTTCATCCCATTCATAGGAGGTAAATAACAGTGCCCCTCGGATTACTTGCTTAATGGTTCGTGTGTATAGGGATTTTAGGTTCTGAATCTTATAAACTTTTCCCATGGAATTTAAATAGTAATTATCCATAGTGATACGATATCTGTGGTTCTTCTTAGTATTTTTGTAACGATAATTGGGGCAAAAGGAATGCCCCAAACGTCTGCTTAGAATAAAATTCATGCGAATACTCTCCACATCTTAAAATTACTTCTTGATATCCTTTAAAGAAACAATTACCTCTTCCGAGGATGGAAGCTGTAATATTCTTTCTATATATTGCTCCTGACGATGGATTAAGTCCTCCCTGGCATCAGTATCAGAAAGATAACGGTGCAATAGATTTCTTACTTTATGTAATTGGAACATATTGCATTGGATAAAGGTATCCATATAATCGTTATTACTTAATACCGTTTCCAGGAAGTGAAACCAACCAAAGGGAAACAAGCGAAACGGATATACGATTTTAACCTCCTGCGCCATTTTTTGATACCATGGCGGCATTTTGGAAAGGGAACCGGAAAGCCTATTAAAATCAATCAATTTATCGTTCTGCAGTACGATGGATGGAATGAAACGGTATACCGCTTTGGCTAGTGTCGATGAGATAACATTCGTTGTGATGAATAAATCGGATAAGCTAAGCAAATCATCGAATTCCTGTGGGCTTAGAAAAGGATAATGATAGTATAAGATCTGACTTTTGACTTCCTGCGGCAGTTCCCAGCTATGAGGTCCAACATGGATAATCGTTATCATCTCATCCAAATCTGCCAGATAATTCATAATAATCCGTGGCGTCCATTGAAGCAGATTGGATAACGCCGGTAATCGATTGACATTTAAACTTTCCCAATCGGAGTTTGTCATAAAGATGACTTTCTCATTGCCGTTAGGGCGATATTTCTTATGAAAATCCTCTCTTTTTGCTTGATCAGAAAGTGAGGCTCTTTCATAAAGATAAGTGTACTTAATCCTTTGATCCGCATTTCCCAACTTATTGATTGGACAATAGCGTATCACAAAATCACATTGATCAATCAGTTTAGGCAGGACCGCTTTATAGCCTCCATAATAATCCTGAACATAATCGGTGGAACCAAATTCATAGCTGTCAAAGCTTCCAAAGGGTATCCCATAATCCTGAAACATCTCTATATTTAACCCGGTCCAGGTATAGGAATACCATAAGGTATAGACATCGGAAGCAATGATGTAATCCGGCCGGAATTCTTGCAGCAGTTTCTCGGTGATTGCGCGATTCCTCACCTTATCTTCCCCAAGGGAGGATATCCCAAGTTGCTCCAACGTCACGTGCTTGATTTGATTCTCTATCAAATATTTCTCACCTTTTTTGGATGTAAGAAAACATACATCATATTTCTTAGGTGATAACCTTTTACTGAATTCAAAAGCAATGGTAAATTCACCGCCGGATAAATGCCCAAGCGTGATAAAAAGAATTTTAATCATAGCAATGCCTTCCTATAATCTTGCTTGAATAAAGCTTCCTCAGGAAAGTAGTGATTGCCAAGAACTGCAATCTCCTCTGCAATTTCCTGCTCATTGGACTTGCATAACCGTCTTAAGAAGTCCTTAAATGGCATACAGAAATAGGTATTGATATAGCTGAATTTAATTGGTTCCTTAATGATGAAGTCTTTGGCTTCCTGTAAAATTTTGATTACTTCCTCACGTTCACCATGAGAAAATTTGTAATCCGCATAAATGATATAGGGTACAATAAAATAAGATTTTTGCTTCTCTGCATTTTTTTGATTATGGATCATATTTTCTAATGTTTGTTCTAACTCATCCTCATTTCTCATGACTTCCGGAAGAGATAATATGAGAACGCATAAAAACATCTGTACGAGCCAGTAGTCAGGGATGATTTTTAAGGCATCATGAAATGCGTTAAAAATCACTTCGATTCTTTCGCTGCCGATGGTTGAGTTCTTCACTTTGGAAGCCAATAGAAAATTATAGAAACCAAAAGCAAATGCAGCTTCAGCGTCAAAAGGATTCTTTTTGTAGTTTTCCTCTAAATTATGGTATACTTTCTCTTCATTAACAGCGGAATTATAGATAAATTGGATGGATTTAATTAATTCCCTGTCTTCCCGGGTTATGTATCGCATATTTACCTCCCCCTAAGAATACTTGCTACTTCTCTTCTTCATCACCGCTATCAAATAATTCGTCATCATCGAAGGTTTCGAATTCATCGATATCAGCACCTTCATCAGGCGTATATACAGCAGCATCTGCAGAGAAATATTCTTCGATATTGTCCGGACTTAGATTATCAAGATCCTCCGGACTTAGGGACTTGATGAGGATCTTTTGTACCTCAGTAAGATCATAGCCTTCTAATGCTTTGTCAGGATCTTCAATTAATTCCTGTTTAAAATCTTCATCAGAAAGAATTCGAATAATGACCATTTTAATTCCTGAATTATCTTCGTACATCATTTCATTGTTGTTATTATTTTGCTCCATGATAAACCTCCTATATATATTTATAATTAATTATTAATGTCTTGCGGATATGCGCTTTTCCAGAATCCGATAAACTCCTTCAACTTCAGCAAATTCTTTGTTTTGTAAATCATTCATCTTCCGAATATGTTCCTTCGTATCCTTCATGATTTCATTAAACTTGCGTCCATTGAATTCATTGAATTTATAAATTTTGAAATTCCCCGTTTGCTTTCCTTTCTTATCTTTAAAGTAATTCCAACTCCGTTTTAGGATTTTATCGTAGTCAATTACGTTACGCACAAGTTCTATTCCATACTT
>Ga0207747_1000572_pt1 | contig 39164 bp, 37 predicted proteins | sample HigsolmetaGSP11D_FD_184839 | JGI IMG/M metagenome (GOLD analysis project Ga0207747, IMG submission 184839) | High solid enriched microbial communities from the Joint BioEnergy Institute, USA - SP1-1-D (SPAdes) | ecosystem: Engineered > Bioreactor > SSF (Solid state fermentation) > Aerobic >...
GGGCGCCGCCTGCGTTCAGCGCGGGCGCGGCGCCGTCCGGCGCGGTGCCGGGCTGCGCACCGCCTGCGCCGGCGCCTTCGCCTCGGTAGCCTCGGCCGCAGCCTTCCTCGCCTGCTCGCGCAACTGCGCGATGGTGGCGCGGTTGGTGATCTGCTCGGGGTTGGTGCGGACCTCGATGACCGCCGGCTTGCCGCTGGCCTGGGCGCGACGGAAGGCGGGCACCAGCTCCTCGGTACGCTCCACCACCTCGCCATGGCCGCCGAAGCTCTCGATGAATTTGGCAAAGTCCGGATTGGTCAGGGAGGTGCCGGAGACGCGGCCGGGATAGGTCCTCTCCTGATGCATCCGGATCGTGCCGTACATCTGGTTGTTGAAGACCAGGATGATCGGTGCGACCGAATGGTGGAAAGCCGTGGCAATCTCCTGCCCCGTCATCAGGAAGCCGCCATCGCCGACAAAGGCGACCACGGTGCGGTCCGGATGCAGGATCTTGGCGCCGATAGCCGCCGGCACGCTGTAACCCATCGCGCCGTTGGTCGGGCCGAGGAAGTCCTGCTTCTCCCCCACATGCATGAAGCGGGTCGGCCAGGTGGCGAAATTGCCGGCATCGGTGGTGAAGATGGTGTCCTCCGGCAGCACCTTCTCCAGTTCCTGAAGTGCCACCGCCAGGTTCATCGGCCCTTCGTAGTCCGGCGCCTTGGCCTGCGCCTCTCGCGCGGCGCGGAGGTCGCGCGTCCAGCCGGCCCAGGCGGGCTTCGCCACTGGCTGTGCCGCCCTGGCCGCCCGGGCGAAGGCGTTCAGGTCGGAGACGATGCCGAGTGCCGGGCGATAGACGCGGCCGATCTCCGCCTGGTCCGGATAGACATGCACGATCGGCGTGGAGCCGGCCATGTCGAGCAAGGTGTAGCCCTGGCTCACCGGCTCGCCGATGCGCGTGCCGATGGCGAGGAACAGGTCGGCTTCCTTCGCCTTCGCCACGAGCGTGGCATCGGCGCCGACGCCAAGATCGCCGACGAAGTTCGGCGAATTGCCGTCGAACAGCCCCTGCCGGCGGAAGGAGACGGCGACGGGCAGATCATTGGCCAGCAGGAATTCCCGGATGGCCGCCTTGCCCTCCGGCGTCCAGCCGCTGCCGCCGAGCACCGCCAGCGGCCGCTGCGCCTTGCCCAGCATCGCCATCAGGCGCGGCAGCGCCTCCGGCGCCGGATGCGGCGGCAGCACGGGTGCCGGGCCGATATCCGGCACGGTGGCGAGATCCTTCTGCATCTCCTCGGAGATCGCCACCACCACCGGGCCGGGACGGCCGCTGGTCGCGACATCGAAGGCATGCGCCATCAGTTCCGGGATACGGGCGGCATCGTCGATCTGCGTCACCCACTTGGCGAGCGGCGCGAACATCTTGCGGTAGTCCACTTCCTGGAACGACTCGCGGTCGGTTTCCTCGAAGGGGATCTGGCCGACGATCAACACCAGGGGCGTCGAGTCCTGGAAGGCGACATGCACGCCGATGCTGGCATGGCAGGCGCCGGGGCCGCGGGTGACGATGGCCACGCCCGGCTTGCCAGTGAGCTTGCCATAGGCTTCGGCCATATGGACCGCGCCCGCTTCGAACCGGCAGGTAACGAGTTGGATGCGGTTGCGCTGCGCATAGAGGCCATCGAGCAGGTCGAGATAGCTCTCCCCCGGCACGCAGAAAGCATGGGTCACGCCCTGCGCCACCAGGGCATCGGCCAGCAGCTTGCCCCCGGGGCGCGCCTGCGCCCGCCGTGCCTCTGTCATCGCAATCCTCCAGAATCCCGGACCATCGGGGCACGGACGTTAGCGGAGGTGCCGCGCCGCGTCACGCGGCGTGGCAGCAAGGCGGCGCTTCGGATGGGGGCTGGCCAGCACCCCCCTGGCCGGGCCACCATCCGGGGGATCGCGACCGGCCCGCGCCGTCGCGCGGCAAGGACAAGCAAGGGATCAGACCGCCATGCGTGCGATCTTCGTCATGATCAAGTGCGAAATGGGTCAAGCCTACCGCGTGGCCCGCGACATGGCCGACAACATCGAGGAACTGTCGGAGATGCACTCCATCTCCGGCCAGTATGACCTCATGGGCAAATTCTACCTGGAGCCGGAACAGGATATCGGCCTGTTCGTCGTGGAGAAGCTGCAGACCGTGCCGGGGGTGAAGGACACCTACACCCTGCAGACCTTCAACGCCTTCTCCGGCGCGCGGGGCTGACCCCGCCGCGACAGAGCCGGGCTGCCGCGAAACCGCCACGCTTCCGCCGCCCGGCGCCCCGGAATTGCCGAAGCCTCGCCGCAAGCGGGCACCATGGTCAGGATCGAGGAGGATCCTCGACCATGATGCCTCGCATTCTTACCGCATTCGGCCTCTTCGCCGCCGTGTTGCTGGGCGGGTGCCAGAACCCGGACGGCTCAACCAACTGGGGCAACACGCTGCTGCTGGGCGCTGGTGTCGGCGCGGCAGCCGCGCTCCTCGCTGGGGCGGCCTCGGACCAGCCGCATCACCATGCGCATGGCTACCGGCCGGCGCCCCGTTTTGCAGGTCATTACGGTGGCGGATACGGGCGCGGCGGCTATCGCGGGTGGTGAGGCCTCCCAGAGCAGGTTCCGACGCCAAGGTGGAATGACATCGCCTGCGGCCCTGCCCGGCACAGAGGAGATTCGACGTCATGCGCATGCTTCCAGTCCTTGCCCTGTCGACCGCGCTGCTCGGGGCCGGCTGCACCGATCCCTACGGGCGGGTTGACTATGGGAGGACGGCGCTGCTCGGGGCGGGTGTCGGCGCGGCTGCGGCGCTGGTGGCCGGGGCGGCGGCGGACCAGCCGAAGCCCTATTACGGCCATCGCGGCGGCTATTATGGGGGCGGTTATCATGGTGGCTACTACGCGCCCCCGCCCCCGCGCGGTTACGGCTATTATGGCCGGCCCTATTACCGTGGCTGGTAGGAAGCCACGGCTCAATCGAAGCCGAGGAAGCCCTCCATCCCGCTGATCGGCGGCGCAGCCTTGAGCGCCGCCAAGTCGGGCTCCGGACGGCGCAGGGCCGGATCCGCCGCGAAGGCTTCCTCCAGCGCCGCCGCGACCGCCAGCACGAAGGCGTCGCCGCCGCGCGGGCCGACGATCTGCAAGCCGAAGGGCATGCCCCTGGAATCCCGGCCGACCGGCAGGCAGACCGCTGGGTGGCCGGTGAGCGTCACGTAATAGGCCAGCGCCAGCCAGTGGAAATAGGTGCGGGTCGGCTTGCCGTCGATCTCGGCGGGATAGAGCTCACGCCAGGGCCGCGGGCTGACGGTAATAGCCGGCGTGATCAGCACGTCATGCTCGGCGAAGAACCGCTGGAAGTTGCGGTAGATCGCTGTCTGCCGAGTGGCGGCGCGAGCGTAGTCCTCCAGCGTGTAGCGCAGCCCCTCCTCGACATTGGCGCGCACATTCGGCCCGACATCATGCGGTCGTGTCCGCACCTTCTCGAGATGCGAGGCGAGGAAGCCGGCGGCGCGAAGCACCTCGAAGGCCTCGTCACCGCCGGTGCAGTCGGGGTGCGCTTCGGCACTTTCGCGGAACAGGGGGCGGCAGGCAGCGACTACCTTACGGAAGGCTTCGCGCACGATGCTCTCGGTCGGGGCCTGGCCGAAGTCGTCCGAATAGGCTAGGCGCAGCGTCGCCAGATCGGGCTTGCGCAGCGGATGGTATAGCTCCGGCCTGCCCCGAGCCTGTTGGCCGTGCAGCGTGTAGGCCAGCGGATCGCGCGCATCGTCCGAAGCCATAGCCGCAAGCAACAGGGCGGTATCCGGCACGTTCCGCGCCATAGGGCCGAGCACCGGCAGGTTGGACCAGCCATGGCCGCGCTTTTCCGAGGGCACCAGCCCACCGCTCGGCCGGTAGCCGACGATGCCGCAGTAGGCCGCAGGGTTGCGCAGGGACCCACCGGTGTCGGAGCCGGAGCAGAGCGGCGCCATCCCCGTCGCCAGCGCCGCCGCCGAACCACCGGAAGACCCGGCCGCCGAGCGTGTCGGGTCGAAGGGATTACCGGTGGCGCCGTAGACCGCGTTGCGGGTATTGGCGCCGGCGCCGAATTCCGGCGTGTTGGTCTTGCCGATGACGATGCCCCCGGCGGCGCGGATGCGCGCCACCATGCCGCAATCCTGATCCGGCACGAAATCCTTGAAGATCGGGCTGCCATAGGTGGTGCGGAGGCCGGCAGTCTCCTCCAGATCCTTGATGCCAACCGGAAGGCCGTGCAACAGGCCGAGTTCCTCGCCGCGCATCACCGCCGCTTCGGCTTGCTTCGCCGCAGCGCGGGCACGGTCCGTATCCAGGGCCACCATGGCGTTGATCGCCGGGTTCACCGCCTCGATCCGGGCGAGGCAGCTCTCCAGCAGCTCAACCGGCGAGAGCGCCTTGCGGCCGATCAGGCGTCGAGCCTCCAGGGCGGTGAGATCGCAGGGCTCGGTCATCCGGCGAGTTCCTTCTCGTAAAGGCGGAGCATGTCGTCGTCGAAGCAGGCGAAGGTGACGTCGAGATCGCCATGCGCAGCGAGATCGGCGCGCACAGTCTCCACCGCGATCCGCGTTGCCTGGTCCTTCGGATAGCCATAGATGCCAGTGGAGATGGCGGGAAAGGCGATGGAATAGCCTCCGAGACGGCGCAATTCCGCCAGGCTGGCCCGATAGGCGCCGGCAAGTAGCCCGGCTTCCCCCTGCCCGCCGCCATGCCAGACCGGGCCGATCGCATGGATGACGTGCCGGGCCGGCAAGCGGAAGCCAGGGGTGGTGCGGGCCTCGCCGGTCGGGCAATGGCCGATGACGGCGCAGGCCGCCGCAAGCTCCGGTCCCGCTGCCCGGTGGATGGCGCCGCAGACACCGCCGCCCGGCGCCAGATGCTCATTCGCCGCATTGACGATGGCATCCACCGGCAGCGTGGTGATGTCAGCGCGAAGGGCCCGGAGCGGCATGGCTCAGTAGCCCAGCGCGCAGCCATCCTTGCGGGGATCGCTGCCGCCGATCAGCAGGCCGCGCTTGCGGTCGATCAGGATCGCCTGGCCGCCGCCATGCGGCTTGTCCACCAGGACGCATTCATGGCCGAGTCGGTTCAACCGGTCCACCACGCTACCAGGGATGCCGCGCTCCACCTCCACTACGCCCCGCACCGGCGAGGGGAAGAGGCGCGGGCAGTCGATCGCCTCCTGCACATCCAGGCCGAATTCGAAGTGGTTGGTCAGGAACAGCGTCTGGCCCATGGGCTGGAAATGCCCGCCCATGACGCCATAGGGCATGATGGCCTCCCCGTCCTTCATCACCATGCCCGGGATGATGGTGTGCATCGGCCGCTTGTTCGGCGCGATGCAGTTGGGGTGGCCCTCCTGCAGGCGGAAGCCGAAGCCGCGGTTGTGCAGCATCACGCCGGATTTCTCGGCCAGGATGCCGCTGCCGAAGCTCTCGAACAGGCTGTTGATGAAGGAGCAGGCATTGCCCTCCTCATCCACCACGCAGAGATAGACCGTGTCCTTGTGCCGGGCCCAGTCGGCGGTGCCGGCCGGCGGCATCTCCTTCATCGCGTGCTCGTCGCTGATCAGGCCACGGAGCTTCGAGAGATAAGCCTGATCAATGAGCCTCTCGACCGGGACATCCACCTGGGCCGGGTCGGCCAGGAAGGCATCGCGGTCGCGATAGACCAGCCGCGCCGCCTCGATATGGCGGTGGAAGCGCTCGGCGCTGATCGGACCGGCTTCCGGTGTCTCGAAGCCTTCCAGGATGCCGAGGATCTGCAGGACGTGCAGGCCGGACCCGTTCGGCGGGCACTGGTAGACCTCCATGCCGCGCCAGGCCTTCCTGACCGGATCGACGAATTCCGCGCCGCGCAGGCCGCGATGGAAGTCCTCCTCCGTATGCAGCCCACCAAGGGCGCGCAGCGTCGCCACCATGTCGGCCGCGATCTCGCCCTCATAGAAGGCGCGGGCGCCCTTCTCGCCGATGGCCCGCAACGTCCGGCCCAGTTCCGGCTGGACGAATTTGTGCCCGACAGGCGGCGCCATGCCGTCCAGCAGGAAACGGCGAGAGGAAGCCGGATTGCCGCGCAGCTTCTCCGCTGCCGCGGCCCAGTCCGCCGCGACGCGGGCATGGACGGGCCAGCCCTCCTCGGCGCAGCGGATCGCCGGGCGGAGCAGCTCGCCCAACTCCTTCCGGCCGAAGGTCTTGTTCAGCAGTTCCCAGGCGGAGATGGCGCCGGGGATGGTCACCACATGCGGCGAGGTATTGACCAGCTTATCGACGCCACGCGCCCGCAGCGCTTCCGGCGTCGCTGCGGCCGGGGCGCGGCCGGAGCCATTGATGGCGACCACCTTGCCAGTGCCCGCGGGGGCGTAGAGGCAGAAGCAGTCGCCGCCGATGCCGGTGCTCTGCGGCTCCACCACGCCGAGGACGGCGACAGCGGCGATGGCTGCGTCCAGCGCATTGCCACCGGCCTTCAGCACGTCCAGCGCCGTCAGGGTGGCGATCGGCATGGAGGTCGCGGCCATGCCGCGCGTCGCATAGACCGCACTGCGGCCGGGGGCGTGGAAATCGCGCTTCATCGTGGCTCGGTTCCGTTCGCTGGCTGCGGGGGCCGGACATCGCCGGAGATGGACCGCCCCCTCCGGGCCCTTGTCCGGACCTCGCAATCTCCTCTGGCATGGCATGGCCCGGCCGGCAACCCGGCCCCTTCCCCGGCCCCCCTCCCCCGCGCTATGCCGCGCGCATGGCCGAGACCATTACCGCCGCCGATTTCGAGAAGGTCGAGATCCGGGTCGGCACCGTCGTGGACGCCCAACCCTTCCTGGAGGCCCGGAAGCCGGCCCTCAAGCTCTGGGTGGATTTCGGCGGGACGATCGGGGTGAAACGGTCCTCCGCACAACTCACGGTGCATTACCTGCCGGACCGGTTGATCGGCCGGCAGGTGCTGGCGGTGGTGAATTTCCCGCCGCGCCAGATCGGGACATTCCTCAGCGAGGTGCTGGTGCTCGGCGTGCCGGACGAGAACGGCGACGTGGTCCTGCTGCGGCCTGACCTGCAGGTGCCGAATGGCGGGCGGATGTTCTGACCATGGTCCTCTCTTCCCCCCGCTACTACACGGTCGGCTGGGACCAATTGCACAGGGACTCCAAGGCGCTGGCCTGGCGGCTGGTGGAGCGCGGCGCCTTCTGCGGCGTCTGCGCCATCACCCGTGGCGGGCTGATCCCGGCGGCGATCGTGGCGCGGGAGCTGGAATGCCGCATCATCGAGACGGTCTCCGTCGTCACCTATGACGAGGAGACGCGTGGCCAGCCGGTGGTGGTAAAACCCCCTGCCGCGGCCGGGGATGGCGAGGGCTGGCTGCTGGTGGACGACCTTGTGGACACCGGCACCACCGCGAGGGTAGTCCGCGCCATGCTGCCCAAGGCGCATTTTGCCACAGTCTATGCCAAGCCGGCCGGCAAGCCCCTGGTGGACACCTTCATCACCGAGGTCAGCCAGGACACCTGGATCCTCTTCCCCTGGGATACCGAGGCGCAGTTCATTCCCCCGATCGCGCGTGCCAAATCGAGGAAATAGGCAGCTTTCCGTGCCGCCTGGCGGTCATTCGGCCGCCCCGGTTGCCTCCTCGCGGGTGGCCAGCACCTTGTCCACGCGGCGGCCGTCCATGTCCACGATCTCGAAGCGCCAGCCGGCCCAGACGATCCGATCGCCCTCCCGCGGCACCCGTTGCAGCAGGGCCAGCATCAGCCCGGCAACGGTGTGGTAGGTGCCCTGATAGGGCAAGGGCGGCAGGTCGAGCTGGGCACGCAGCTCATCGCTCGGCATCATCCCGTCCAGCAGCAGGCTGCCATCGGCGCGGCGCACCGCGCCTTCCGGCTGCTCCGGCTCCTCCTGCGGGCCGATCTCGCCGATGATCGCCTCCAGCAGGTCGGAGGCGGTCACCACTCCTTCGAAGCTGCCGTATTCGTCGAGCACCAGGGCGATGCCAAGCGGGTCGTGCCGCATCCGCTCCAGCGCATCCAGCGCCGAGAGATTGTCCGGCAGCACCAGCGGCTGGCGCAGCGCCTTGGCCAGCGACAGGGGCTCGCCCGCCAGCGCCTGGTCCAGCAATTCCTTCGCCGCCACCACGCCCACCACATTGTCGATCCGCCGCTCCGCCACCACGAAGCGCGTGACAGAACGCCCCTTCAGGGCTTCGGCGATCTGTTCCTGCGTCGCGTTGCGCTCGATCCAGGCGACGTCGTTGCGCGGCGTCATCAGCGCCCGCACCGGCTTGTCCGCCAGGCGCAGGACGCGCTCGATCATGAAGCGTTCCTCGGTCTCCAGCGCCCCGGTTTGGGCGCCTTCGGCGACGACCGCCTTCACCTCCTCCTCCGTCACCGACTGGTCAAGCGGCCGGTGCGCGCCGAACAGCCGCAGCACCAGGTTGGAGGATTGCGACATGAACCAGACCACCGGCGCGCTGACCCGCGCCAGCCAGGCCAGCGGCCGGGCGACGATGACGGCGATGCGCTCCGGATCGCGCAGGGCCATTTGCTTCGGCACCAGCTCGCCCAGGATCAGGTTGGCATAGGTGATGGCAATGACGACCAGGGCGAAGGCGACCTGGTCCGCGACCGGCGCCAGGGCCGGAACGTGCGCCAGCACCTCGCTCAGCGGCCCGGCGATCCGCGCACCGCCGAAGACGCCGGCCAGGATGCCGACGAGGCTGATCCCGACTTGCACGGTCGGCAGGAAGCGCTGCGGATCGTCCGCCAGCGCCAGGGCCACGCCGGCGCCGATGCTGCCTTGCCGCTGCAGCACCTGCAGCCGGCCACGGCGGGCCGAGACGATGGCCAGCTCGCTCATCGCGAAGACCCCGTTCAGCACGACCAGCACGAAGATGATCGCGATCTCCAGCCCGATAGCCATGGAATCTCCCTCTCCATGGCGCTTTTAGGCGCCCGAGGCAGGACGCGGTAGCGGCCCGGCAAGGCGGCACGGCCACGCATCACGGTCGCGCGACATAGGGAGCCAAAGATTGAGATGGCGCGGGGCGGGAGGTTTATTAATAAATTCTCAACCATTTAGGTTGAGGAGCGCCGATGACCCCGCCCGTCAGCCCCGCCCAGCTTCTCTCCTTCCCGGAGCGAGCCGAAAGCCGACTGCGCCTTGCCCTATGGCGGCTCGACGCCGCCCTCTCGGCGCAGCGCAAGGCCATTGCCGGGCTGCGGGCCGAACTGACCTCGCTCAGCGACGTGCTGGCCGGGGTCGAATCCTCTCTGCAGACCTACCGGGGAGCGCTGGGCGACGCCGCCGCCGGACTGGACCGTGCCGCGCTGGAGGTCCGCCGGCTGGAACGAACGGCAGAGCTCATGCAGCGCCTCCGGCACGCCTGACGCCGCCCCGACCCTGGTAAGATGGGCCCGGCCGCCACATTCTGCCGCCGTCCCTCATCCTCGCCTGCCGGAGCGCCGCCAGATGACGCACCCCCTCATCGCCGAACTCCGCCGCGCGCGGGTCGTGCCAGTCGTCCGCACCAGCACGGCCGCCCTCGCCGCAACCGCCGTCGAATGGCTGCGGGAGGCCGGGCTCCATATCTTCGAGATCACCATGACCGTGCCGGATGCGCCGGAGCTCATCCGCGGCCTGGCGGCGCAGCCCGGCCTGCTGGTCGGCGCCGGCACAGTGCCGGACAGGGCGGCGGCAGAGGCATGCCTGGCCGCGGGGGCGCGCTTCCTGGTGACCCCCTGGGTGGATCCGGCGGTCATTGACGCTGCAAGGGCCGCGAAGGCCTGCGCCATGGCAGGCGCGATGACGCCGACCGAGATTCGCGCCGCTCTGGCGGCCGGCGCGCATGTGGTGAAGATCTTCCCGGCAAGTTCCGTTGGCGGGCCGGGGCACATCCGGGCGCTGCGCGCGGTCTTTCCCGATGTGCCCTTCTGCCCGACCGGCGGCGTGGATGCCGCCAATGCGCCCGCCTATCTGGAGGCCGGCGCCGCCTTCGTCGGCATCGGCGGCAGGCTGGTGGACGAGGCCCGCATCGCCGCCGGCGACAAGCCCACGATCCAGCACGCGGCACGCGACGCGCTGGGCCTGATGGAAGCGTGAGCCGCAACATGCCGGACATCCTCTGCATGGGGGAGCCCATGCTGGAATTCAATCAGATGCCGCCCGGGCTGGATGGCCGGGTGCTGTACCTGCAAGGCCATGGCGGCGATACCAGCAACGCCGCCATCGCAGCGGCACGCAGCGGGGCGAGCGTGGGCTACATCACCGCCATCGGCCGGGATGCGCCGGGCGAGAGCTTCATGGCGCTCTGGCAGCGCGAAGGCGTGGATACCGCCACCGTGCGCCGCGACCCGGACGCGCCGACCGGGATCTACTTCGTCACGCATGGCGAAAGCGGTCACAGCTTCACCTTCTACCGCAGCGGCAGCGCCGCCAGCCGCTACCGGGTGCAGGACGTGCCGGAGGCGGCAATCCGCGGCGCGAAATACCTGCATGCATCCGGCATCAGCCAGGCGATCTCCGCCAGCGCCTGCGACGCGGTGTTCCATGCCATGGCGGTGGCGAAGGCGGCGGGGGTGCGCGTCTCCTACGATACCAATCTGCGCCTGTCGCTCTGGCCTGTGGCACGGGCGGCGGCGGTGATCCATGCGGCGATCGCCCAGGCGGATCTGGCCTTCCCATCGCTAGAGGATGCCCGGGCACTGACCGGGCTTGAGGATGCCGAGGCCATCGCGGATTTCTACCTGCGCCTCGGCTGCCCGCTGGTGCTGCTGAAGCTGGGCGCAGCCGGCGTGCTGGTGGCGACGCCGGAGCGCCGGGAACGCATCCCCGGATTCTGCGTGAAGGCGGTGGACGCGACCGGGGCGGGCGATGTCTTCGCCGGCGCCTTCCTTGCCCGCAGCGCAGCGGGGGACGAGCCCTTCACGGCCGCACGCTATGCCAATGCCGCGGCGGCGCTGTCCACCACCGGCTATGGCGCGGTTGCCCCGATCCCGCGCCGCGAAGCGGTGGAGAAATTGCTCCTGACCGGTGGATGATGCGGCTGCAACGCGTCCCCACTTCGTATTTACCTGCGACGGATCGAGGGGGTTGTCGCAGGCGGATGCGCTCCATCCCATTCTTGCTGCTTGCCTGCCTGCTTGCCGCCTGCGGCGAGGGGGCGCCGGTTGCGACCGCGCCGGCGGGGAACCAGGACTGGATCTTGGAGCGGGCGGCAACGATCGGCATGCTGACGCGTGCAGCCTTCGTCTGCGGAATCGCCTTGCCGACACAGGTGCAGGACCGCGCCGCGCGGATTGAGGCGCAGGCGCTCCGCATCCGCGAAGGCCAGGGGGGCCTTGCCGCGCGCGATGCATTCCTGCACGCGCTCCAGCCACCCGACTTCGACCGGCACCGCCGCGGCCGGGACCGCGCGGAGTGGTGCAATGCCCGGCGCGCCGAGATCGCGCGCATGGACGCGATGCTCAGCGGTCCGGAAGGCGCGGCGCTGGCGCAACAGGCCGAGGCGGCGCAGCCGTAGCCTAGCGGTTGGCGCCCGGCCGCAGTCGCAGGCCGGGACGCAAATTGGTGAAGGGCAGCACGGCCGGGTCGGCGACCACTGGGCCGGGGGCTGCGACGACGATCACCTTCTCCGCGATCGGCTGGAAATGCGCGCGGAAATGCACGCTGGACTTCACCGCGACGATCTTCTGCTGGCTGGGATCCACGCCGATATGGGTGAAGAGCGCCTGGTCCAGCGCCTGCATCTTCCGGCTGACGACAATGACCCGCACGCCGGGGGAGACGCGGATCAGTGCCGTCGGTCCAAGATCGGCCGGATTACCCTTGCCCATCGGCCCGGTGCAGATGAAGCGCCCGTCGCTCAACCGCTCCACCGTAGCGGTGACGGGGAGCGGCGCGCCATCGCTCTTGCCGCCGAGGGAGAGGTTCAGCACGGCACCCTCCCCCGCCGCATGGCAGGCGGCTGCGCTCTCGGCATCGTTGATCAGGCCAAGCACGGCGCCTTGCGCATCCTGCCGGATGAGTTCGGCCAGCAGGCCGGTGGTGTCGCCATGGCCGCCGCCACCCGGATTGTCCTGCGTATCTGCCATGACGACGGGGCGGGAGGCGCTGCGCGCGACTGCGATCGCCTCGGCCACGCCTTCCGCGGCAGGGAGGACGCCGCCAGCAAATTCCGGCTCCCGCGCATCCAGATAGGATTTCAGCGCCTCGGCGGCGGCATCGGCGGCGTCCTGAGTCTCGGCGAAGGCCGCGATGGCGACACCGCAGCCGGGGAAATCAGCATAGGGGAAGCCGAAGCAGAAGCCGAGTTCGGCGGCGCCATGCTGCTTCGCCAGGCGGGCACGCTCCTCCAGCACTTCGCTCATCGGCGGGACCAGGGTGCATTGCATGGTCAGGGGGATGAGGAAATCCACCTGGCGGAAAGCCTTCGCCCAAGGACGGCCACGGCGGATGCGTTCCAGCAACAGGCGCATGGCCTGGGCGCCGGCGGCCTTCATGTCCACGTGCGGATAGGTGCGGTAGGGCACCAGCGCATCGGCATGCTCGACCATCTGCGCCGTCATGTTGGCATGCGGGTCCAGGCTGACGGTGATGGGCAGGTCCGGCCCCACCACGGCGCGGACACGGCGCAGCAGCTCGCCTTCCGCATCGTCGAAGCCAACCGCCACCATGGCCCCGTGCAGCTCAAGATAGATGCCGTCCAGCGGCCCGGCCTGCAGCGCATCCGACAACGCGGCGATCATCAGTGCAGCGATGCGCTCGAAGGCCTCGGCGGTGACGGGACCGGCGGGGTTGGCGAAGCACCAGGTCAGCGGCGCGATCTCGATGCCATTCTCCTCTGCGACCGCGATGGCGCCGGCGCAGGGGACGGAGGTGGGGCGCAGCGTCTCCACCAGCGTTGCCGGGCGTTGCAATGGCGGGAAGCCGCCTGGCTGGAGGAATTCGCGCCAGCCGGTGGGCAGCGGGGCGAAGGAGTGGCTCTCGTGCTGGAAGCCGCCGATGGCGATGCGCATTCTCACTCAATCCTTGACCAGGCCGGCCGTCGCCAGGACCGCATCGGCCAGCACCTGAAGCCCGGCCTCCGCCCATTCGGGGGTGATGCTCTCGGCCTCGTTGTGGCTGATGCCACCATGGCAGGGGGTGAAGAGCATCACCGTCGGCACACGGCGTGCCATATAGACCGCGTCATGGCCGATGCCGGTGGGGATGTCGCGCCACTTCAGGCCGCGTGCGGTCGCCGCATCGCGGCAGCGTTGCACCAGCACGGGATCGAAGGGCGTCAGCGGCGAGTGCCAGAAGGGCGCGACCGTGGCCTTCATCTTGCGCGCGGCGGAAATGGCGGCGGCGCGGGCGGCAAGCTCCTGGCCCATCCATTCCAGCTTCTCCGGATCGCCATGCCGCATGTCCACGCTGAACCAGACGCGGGAGGGGCAGACATTCCGGCTGCCGGGATAGACAGTGACCTGGCCGACGGTGCCGCGCCCCACCTCCCCGGCCTTGCTGACGGCAGCGAGTGCTATTTCCTCCACGGCTGAGATCAGCGGGGCAGCGGCCATCATGGCATCGCGGCGATAGGCCATGGAGGAGCCGCCATGGGCCTCCTCCCCTTCCACCGTCACCTCGAACCAGGACTGGGCAAGGGCATGGGTGACGACGCCGAGGTCGAAACCCTCGTTCTCCAGCACCGGCCCCTGTTCGATATGGATCTCAAAATAGGCACCCACCTTCTGGAGGTCGGTAGGATCGGCGCTGCCTTGCCAGCCGATGCGCCGCAGTTCCTCTCCGAAGACGGCGCCATCGGGGGCGGTCTTGGCCAACACCTCGGCCTCCGGGAAGATCCCCATGGCGACGCCGCTGCCCATCATGGGCGGCGAGAAGCGGGCGCCTTCCTCATTGGTCCAGTTGATGAGCAACAGCGGCGCCTCGGTCTCCGCCCCGGCTTCGTGCAGGGCGCGCATGACCTCAAGGCCCGCGAGCACGCCGAGCACGCCGTCGAATTTCCCGCCCGTCGGCTGCGTATCCAGATGGCTGCCGATGGCGACGGGCGGGCGCGACGGATCGCGGCCCTCGCGGCGGAAGACCATGTTGCCGACGCGGTCCACCGTCAGCGTCAGCCCGCAAGCCTCGCCCCAGCGCTGGAACAGGCGGCGGCCTTCGGCATCCAGGTCGGTCAGCGTCTGCCGGTTGCAGCCGCCTTTGGGCGTGCCCCCGATCTTCGCCATCTCCATCAGGCTGTCCCAGAGGCGGGCTCCCGAGACTGGCAGGTTGGAGGCGCTCATCGGCTCAGATCCTCTCCACCCCGCACCATTCTGCCATGGTCAGGGCGATGGTGCGGGTGATGCCGTGCATGCTCTCCAGGCCGACGCTTTCGTCGATGCCATGGATATCCTGTGCATCCGGGCCGAAGCAGGCCACCGGCGTATCCTGGTAGAGGACGAAATGGCGGCCGTCGGTGAGGCCGGGCGCGGGATAGTCCCGCAGCGATCCGCCCGTGACCTCCGCATAGCTGCGCCGGGCAAGCTGCACGATCGCCGCATCGGTGTCGAAGATGCAGGGATCGGCCATGAAACCCTTGAATTCCAGCTTCACTTGGGCGCCGCGCAGGCGTTCGTGCTTCGCCGCCTCGGCCACCAGGCGCTCGATATCCGCCTTGGTCTGCGCCGCGGTGTAGCCCATCATCACGCCGACACGCATGCCGATACGGGCACGGGTCGGCACGCTGCTGTTCCACTCGCCGCCCTCGATGGTGCCGAAATTCACGTTCACCGGATGGTTCAGGCCGCGGAAGGCGGGGTGGATGCGCTCCGCGCGGTTCATCTCGCGCTCGTAGTCCTTGAAGGCGGCGGCGATGATGTTGGCGGCCTCAATCGCGTTCACACCGGACTGCATGTCCCGCACATGGGCGGGCCGGCCGCTGACCGTGACCCAGGCCCAGACTACGCCGACCTCCGCGGTATAGAGCGCATCCATGCCCGGCCCGGGTTCCGGGATGATGACCGCATCCGTCTTCGGCAGCGCCAGCATGCAGGCGAGCGCGCCATTGCCGGTGCATTCCTCCTCGATCACCGACTGCATCTGCACCTCGGCGGCAGGCTGCAGCCCGGCCAGGCGCATCGCCTTGAAGGCCATGCAGTAGGAGACGATGCCGGCCTTCATGTCGCCGGCGCCGCGGCCATACATCCGGCCATTGCGGATGTCCGGCTCATAGGGCGGAGTCACCCACATATCGGCGGCGCCTTCCGGCACCACGTCCACATGCCCCTGCAGGGCCAGGCTGCGGCCTTTGCGCTGCCTCGGCTGATGCACCGCCACGACATTGTCGCGGCCCTCATAGGGAATCAGCGATGGCGAAAAGCCGGGATGCGCGGCAAGCTTCTCCGGCACTGTCGGCACACGGCGTGGTGTGAGGCCAAGCCCTTCATAGATGCGCGCCATCTCCTCCAGCGCTGAGGCTTCCTTGCCGAGCGTCGAGGGGCAGCGCACCAAGCGCTGCAGTGTGCTCACCGCCTCGTCGCGCAGGCTGTCCACCGCTTCCAGGATGGCACGGCGGGCGCCGGGGTCGAGGGCTTCGGTCATCGCTTGCGTCCTTCAGGCAGCCTGAGACAGATCGGGCGGAGTCCATCCCCGGCCCGGAATGCTATCCAGCAATTGCCGCGTGTAGGGATGTTGCGGAGAGGAGAAGACCTGCGCCGTCGGCCCCTGCTCCACGATGGCGCCGCGCTGCATGACAGCGATGCGATCGCAGATTTGCGCCGCCACACGCAGGTCATGCGTGATGAACAGCATGGTCAGGCCGAGGCGCTGCCGGATCTCCGCCAGCATCGCCAGAACCTGGGCCTGGACGGAGACGTCCAACGCCGAGACCGGCTCATCCGCGATCAGCAATTCAGGCTCCAGCGCCAGGGCACGGGCAATACCGATGCGCTGGCGCTGGCCGCCGCTGAATTCATGCGGATACCGGTCCATGGCACCGGGATCGAGCTGCACCAGCCGCAACAGCTCCCGCGCACGGCTAAGGGCAACCTCGCGCGGCACGCCGTGGGTGATCGGCCCTTCCGCGATCGTCTCCCCCACCTTGCGGCGCGGATTGAGCGAGGCATAGGGATCCTGGAACACCATCTGAATGCGTTGCCGATAGGGCTTCCAGGCGGCGCGCGACAGCGGACGCAGATTGATACCGTCGAAGGTGATCTCGCCCGTCTCCGGCTCCACCAGCCGTACCACGCAGCGGGCCAGGGTGGATTTGCCGCTGCCGCTTTCACCGACCAGCCCCAGGGTCTCACCCTTGGCCAGGGTGAAATCGGCATCATGCACGGCGCGAACGGTGGCGCGGGTGCCGAACCAGCCGCTGCGGCGATAGGTCTTCTCCACCTTCGCCACGCGCAGGATGGTCTCGCTCCCGGCAGGTGGACGCTCCGGCGGCGCGCCTTGCGGGACTGCTGCGATCAGCGACCGGGTATAGGGGTGCTGTGGCTGGTTCAGCACCACCTGCGCCGGTCCCTGCTCCACGATCCGGCCCTGCTGCATGACGGCGACGCGGTCCGCGATCTCCGCCACCACGCCGAAGTCGTGGGTGATGAACATCACGCCGGTCCCGCGCCGGGACTGGATCTCCCGGATCAGGCGCAGGATCTGCATCTGCGTGGTGACGTCGAGAGCGGTGGTCGGCTCGTCGGCGATCAGCAGCGAGGGTTCCAGGGCCAGGGCCATGGCGATCATCACCCGCTGCCGCTGGCCGCCGGAAAGGCGGAAGGGATGGCTCTTCGCGATCGCCGCCGGGTCAGGCAAGTTCACGGCGGCAAGCAGTTCCGGCACCCGGCGCGCCACATCGCCGCCGGCGCCATGCACCCGCAGCGCCTCCGCAATCTGGTCGCCGACGCGCATCAGCGGGTTCAGGGCGGTCATCGGCTCCTGGAAGATCATGGCGAGGCGGGCGCCGCGCAGCCGCCTCATGGCCTCGGGAGTCAGGGCCAACAGATCCTGCCCCTCGAACCGGATGCGGCCGGACTTCACCGGCAGCCCACGCGGCAGCAAGCCCATCACCGCATTGGCGGTGATGGATTTGCCGCTGCCGCTCTCGCCGACAACGCAGAGGATCTCGCCTGGATCAACGGTGAGGGTGACGTCCTCCACCGCATGCGGCCGGTCGCCGCCGGGCGGCAGGGCGACAGTCAGGTTCTCGACCGAAAGCAGGCTCATGCCGCCCCTCGCTGCCTTGCCAGCCGTGGGTTGAGTGCGTCCGACAACCCCTCCCCAACCAGGTTCAGTGCCAGGACGGTCAGGAAGATGGCGATGCCGGGGAAGACGCTCATCCACCAAGCCAGCCGGATCACGCTGCGCCCGGCGCCGATCAGGAAGCCCCAGGTCATCAGGTTCGGGTCGCCGAGGCCAAGGAAGGACAGCGCGCTCTCCAGCAGGATGGCGGTGGCCACCATCAGCGAGGAGAGCACCACGATGGGCGAGAGCGCATTGGGCAGGATGTCCGTCAGCACGATGGAGAGACGCGACTTTCCCAGCACCTCCGCCGCCTGCACGAATTCGCGCGAGCGCAGGGAGAGGAATTCCGCCCGCACCACCCGCGCCACCGGCGGCCAGGACACGACGGCGATGGCGAAGACGACAGAACCAATGGAGGGGTTGAAGATCGCCACCAGCAGGATCGCCAGGACGAAGCTCGGGATGGTCTGGAAGAATTCGGTGAAGCGCATCACCGCATCATCCGCGAAGCCGCCGAGATAGCCGGCGACCGCGCCCAGCGTCACCCCGACCAGCAGGGCCGCCACGGTGGAGACGGCCCCTACCAGCAAGGAAATGCGTGCCCCATGCGCAATGCCTGCCGCGACGTCACGCCCCAGGCTGTCGCTGCCCAGCAGCAGCCCCATCTCCCCCGGCGGCATGAAGGGCGCGCCCACCATGTCCCAGGGACTGCCGGGGAACAGCACCGGCGCGAACAGGGCCATGAGGATGACCAGAAACAGGATCACCAGCCCCAGGACGGCACCCTTGTTGCGCCGGTAGCGGCGCCAGAACTCCCTCATCCGGCCACCTCCACGCGCGGATCCACCACGGCATAGAGGAGATCCGTGACCAGGTTGAACAGCACCACCATGACACTTGTGCAGAAGAAGACGCCGAGCAGCACGGGATAATCCCGCGCCAGCAGCGCATCGAAGGCCAGGCGGCCAATACCGGGCCAGGCAAAGACCGTCTCCACCAGGATCGAACCGCCGATCAACTGCCCTGCCTGAATGCCGGCGAAGGTGATGACAGGCAGCAGCGCGTTGCGCAGCACATGCGCGCGCAGGATACGGCCTTCCGGCACGCCCTTGGCGCGTGCCGTCTTGACGAAATCCTGGTCCGCCACCTCCAGCATCGTTGCACGGGTCAGGCGCGCATAAACCGCCAGATAGAACAGGCCGAGCGTCAGGGCAGGCAGCAGCAGGTGCTTGGCCACGTCCAGCACGGCGGCCATGCCGTGCAGTTCGACGCCTACACTGCTCATGCCGAAGCTTGGCAGCCATTCCAGCCAGACGCTGAACAGCAGCACCAGCATCAGCCCCACCCAGAACAGCGGCGTCGCATAGAAGGTCAGCGCGATGATGGTGATGAGGCTGTCCGCCCAGCGCCCGACCCGCCGCGCCGCCAGCGCGCCCAGGGTCACGCCCGTGACGATGGCGAAGACGAAGGCGGCGCCGGTCAGTAGCAGCGTGGCCGGCAGCCGGTCCAGGATCAGGCTCGCCACCGGCATCTGCTGCCGGTGGGAGAAACCCAGATCCAGCGTCAGCACGCTCTTCAGATAGACCCAGAGCTGGACGTAGAGCGGCTGGTCCAGGCCGAATTGCTTGCGCAACTGCTCCAGGAAAATCGGATCGGCCGCGCCGGACTGGCCGGCGATGACGCTGGCGGGATCGCCCGGCGCAGCATGGACCAGCAGGAAGTTACAGACGACGATCGCCAATACAACGATCGCCGCCTTCAGCCCCCGCCGCAGCAGGAACCCGATAAGCTTGGTCGGATCCATCCCCTCGTCTTACGAAGCCAGGAACACGTCGTCATAGCTGGCATGGACCCCAAGCCCGGTGGTGACGGCATTGCGCACCTTGCGGTCATGGATGGTGGGGAAGGTCATCTCCATCAGCCAGATCTGCGGCACCTCCTCCACCAGGATCTTCTGCACCTCGGAGAAGGCTGCCTGCCGCTCCTTCGCATCGGCGGCATTGCGCCCCTTGGCGAAGAGCTCGTCCACCTTCGGGTTGGAATAGCCGCCGGTATTGGCGAAATTCACCTTCTGGATGTTGGAGGAGACATAGGTCCGCTCCACCCCCAGCGTCGGATCGCCATACTGATAGACGAAGGTCACGCTGGTCTCGTACTCCCAGTTGGCGATGCGGCGGGACCAGCTTCCGGCATCCGTGCTCTCAAGCTCCAGTGCGATGCCGACCCTGCTCAGCGACTGGCGCAGATATTCCGAGAGCCGCGACCAGATCTCACCATAGGGCAGGACCAGATGCTTGACGCTGAAGCGCACGCCCTGGGCGTTGGGCTTAAGGCCCGCAGCATCCAGCAATTGCTGCGCTGCGCGCGGATCGTAGCCCGGCAGCTTCACATTCGGGTCGTAGAAGCGCGTGGAAGAGGCGAAGGGGCCGGTCGCCGGCTTGCCAATGCCGAACCACAGGCGCTGGGCGATGAAATTGCGGTCGATGGCGCGGCTGATCGCCTGCCGCACCCGCGCGTCGTCCAGCGGCTTCACCCGGTGGTTGGTCTCGATCCAGGAGAGCGGGGAGAAATATTCCCAGCCAGTGGTCTGCACCTCCAGATTCGGCCGCTGGCGGAGCTGCGGTACGTCGAAGGGCTCGATGTCGTTGCCCTGGGAGAGAAGCGCCTGGCCCGTCTCCAATGCCAGGCGGCGGCTCTGGCTGTCCGGCACGATCCGGTAGATGATGGCATCCAGATAGGGCTGGCCGGGCTTCCAGTACTCCTCGAAGCGGTCCATCCGGATGAAATTGCCGCGCTGCCATTCCGTGAAGCGGAAGGGCCCGGTACCGATCGGGCGCTGAACCGCCGGCGCCGTACGGTAGTCCTGCCCGTCGAACAGGTGCTTCGGCACCATCGCCGCCGTCGACGCATCGAGCATCAGCAGGAAGGGCTCGAAGGGCCGCTTCAGCGTGAAGCGTACGGTGTGTGGATCGGGCGCCGTGGCGCTGTCAATCAGCGAGAAGACGCTGCGGGCACGCGGCGCCAGTTCCATATGGAATTTTGTAATGGAGAAGACGACGTCATCCGCCGTGAAAGGCTTGCCGTCGTGCCATTTCACATTTTCCTGCAGGCGGAAAATATATTCCCGGCCATCAGGACTGATCGTCCAGCTCTTGGCCAGTACCGGAATCGGCTCCAGCTTTGGAGAGAAGGTAACAAGCCCCTGGAAGATCTTGGTGGCCGCAGCAATAGTTGGCGCCTGATTGTTGACGCCGAGTTGCAGCACCGGCGGCTCGGGCGTCAGCATCATGGTGAGCGTACCGCCACGGTGCGGCGTCACGCCCTGGGCCAACGCGTCCTGCACCCGCATCAGCACGGGCATGGCGGCAGCACCGGCCAGCATGCCGCGGCGTGAGATCGTCATCCCAAACTCCCCCCGGAAGGTCTCCCTCTGCCCCATGCTTTACGGCCCTCCTGGCGCATGGACAAGGGCGCGCCGGCTGTTAGCCTCCTCTCCCATGCGAGCCTTCTACCATCCCGACCAGATGCGGCATGCGCCGCGCTTCTTCCTCCAGCGCGGCGAGATCCGCCGGCATTTCGAGGTCCCGGAGCGGGCGACCGCACTGCTTGAGGGCCTTGGGCGGCTCGGAATCGTGCCGGAGACCGCCACCCCCGCGACGCGGGCGCAGATCGAGACGGTGCACTCCGCCGACTATCTGGACTTCCTGGAAGATGCCGTGCGGGCCTGGTCGGAACTCCCGCAGCCAGGGCCGGAAGTGGTGCCGAACATCCATCCGGCGCCGGAGATGGTCGCCAATGGCGCGCGGCCAAACCCGCACATCATCGCCCGGACCGGCTGGTATACCGCCGACACCGCCTGCCCAATCGGCCCCGGCACTTGGGAAGCCAGCATCGCCGCCGCCGGGGCGGCGCTGGCTGCGGCCGGGGAGGCGGCGCAGGGCCGCAGCGCCTATGCGCTTTGCCGCCCGCCTGGCCATCACGCCTATGCCGCCCGCGCCGGCGGCCACTGCTACCTGAACAATGCCGCGCTGGCGGTGGAGGCGCTGCGCCGCGCCGGGGCGAAGCGCGTGGCCACGATTGATATCGACAGCCACCATGGGAACGGCACGCAGGGCATCTTCTGGGAGAGGGGCGATGTCTTCACCTTCTCCGTCCATGGCGACCCGACCCGCTACTATCCCTGGTATGTCGGCTATGCCGAGGAACGCGGCGCCGGCCCCGGCGAGGGGCTGAACCTCAACGCCCCCCTGCCCTTCGGCACCGGCGATGATGCCTGGCTGGAGGCAATCGCCCATGGCCTTGCCGCCGCGAAGGCGTTCGGGGCGGAGGCGCTGGTCGTCTGCCTCGGCTTCGACGCCAGCGAGCATGAGCCGCTGGGCGCGCTGGCCGTCACCGAGGATGGCTTCGCCCGGGCCGGCGCGGCGATCGCCGGACTGGGCCTGCCCGCCGCAATCGTCCAGGAGGGTGGCTACAACGTGGGTATGATCGGCACCCTGCTGGAACGCTTCCTGACGGGCTGGGGCGACCGATGACCCCTGAGGAGATCCACGCCGCCACCCTGACCCTCGACACCCATATCGACATCCGCTGGCCGGACCCGCCCGATCCCCTGACGGAGGGCCCGATGCGGGTGGACTTCCCGAAGATGGTGCGCGGTGGCCTGCGCGCGGCGGTGTTCATCGCCTATGTCCCCCAGGGAAAGCGCGACGCTGCCGGTCATGCCGAGGCTTCCGCGCGCGCGGAAGCCATGCTGCGCCACATCCGCACCCGCGCCGACGGCGAGGCCCGGCGCTTCTGCGCCACCGTGGCGGAGCTGGAAGCCTGTTTCGAGGCCGGCGCCGTCGCCGTGCTCTCGGCGGTGGAGAACGGCTATGCCATGGGGCATGACCTCTCTGCCCCGGCGCGCTGGAAGGCACTCGGCGCCTGCTACCTGACCCTGACACATGACGGCCACAACGACCTGGCCGACAGCGCCCGTCCGAAGCCGGCGCTCGGCGATGGGCCGGAGGAGCATGGCGGCCTCTCGGCGCTGGGGCGGCAGGCGATCGCGGCGCTGAACCGGGCGGGGATGCTGGTGGATGTCTCGCATGTGGCGAAGACCGCCATGCTGCAGGCCGCCGAGCTCTCGCGCACGCCTGTCGTCGCCACCCATACCGCCTGCCGCGCGCTGCGCGACCATCCTCGCAACCTGGACGATGAGCAACTGGACGCGCTGAAGGCAGTGGGTGGCTTGGCGCAGATCACCGCCGTCCCTTCCTTCCTGCGCGCAGCGCCGACGGGGCAGGACTCCGTCGCCAGCGTCGAGGACATGGCCGACCACGTGGATCATGCCGTGCGCCGAATCGGCATCGAGCATGTCGGCCTCTCCTCCGATTTCGACGGCGGCGGTGGGGTTCGGGGCTGGGAGAATGCGGCGGAGACCGCCGGCCTTTCCGCCGCCCTGCTGGCGAGGGGCTATGGGCCGCGGGAACTCGGCCTGCTCTGGTCCGGCAATTTCCTTCGGCTGATGCGGGCTGCCGAAGCTGCGGCGGGTTAACGGTCACGATCCGTTGATAATCGGAACTCCGGGCGGCATCGTCCGGGATATGCCGACTCCCTCCTCGCTTGCGCCCTCCTTCCTGGGCCGGCGCCGATGAGCATCGCCCGCGTCCAGACCTTCGCCTTCTCCGGCATCGACCCCGTCCCGGTGGAGGTGCAGGTGCAGATCTCCCCCGGTCTGCCTGCCTTCCTGATCGTCGGCCTGCCCGACAAGGCCGTGGGCGAGAGCCGGGAACGGGTGCGGGCGGCGCTGGCCGGGCTGGGCCTGTCCCTGCCGCCGAAGCGCGTGCTGGTGAACCTGGCCCCGGCCGACATCACCAAGGAGGGCTCGCATTTCGACCTGCCCATCGCCCTGGCGGTGCTGGCAGCCATGGATGTGCTGCCCCGGGAGGAACTCGCGGCTTATGCGGCGCTCGGCGAACTCTCGCTGGACGGCACGACCAATCCGGTGGCGGGGGTGCTGCCGGCGGCGCTTGGCGCCTCCGCGCGCGACCTAGGCCTGATCTGCCCCGCAGCACAGGGCGGGGAAGCTGCCTGGGCCGGCCGGATCGAGGTGCTGGCGGCCCCCGACCTGCTCGCCCTGATGAACCACTTCCGCGGTACTCAGGTCTTGACCCCGCCTGAGCCGCCTCCTCCGGACGCCACCCCCTGGCGCGGTCCCTGCCTGTCGGAGGTGAAGGGCCAGGAAAGCGCCAAGCGGGCGCTCGAGGTGGCGGCGGCCGGTGGGCACAACCTCCTGATGCTTGGCCCCCCCGGGGCCGGCAAATCCATGCTGGCTGCCCGCCTGCCCGGCCTGCTGCCCGACCTCACCCCGGCCGAGGCGCTGGAGGTCAGCATGATCCATTCCATCGCCGGCCTGCTGCGCGATGGCCGTCTGGTGGTGCGCCCGCCCTTCCGCGATCCGCACCACTCCGCCAGCCAGGCGGCGCTGATCGGTGGCGGCGCCCGCGCCCGGCCCGGCGAGATCAGCCTGGCGCATCACGGCGTCCTGTTCCTGGACGAATGGCCCGAATTCAGCCGCCCGGCGCTGGAGGCGCTGCGCCAGCCCATGGAGACCGGCCGGACCACCATCAGCCGCGCCAATGCGCATGTGACCTATCCGGCCCGCTTCCAGTGCGTCGCTGCCATGAACCCCTGCCGCTGCGGCTATCTCGGCGACCCCTTGCGCGAATGCGGCCGCGCCCCGCGCTGCGGCGAGGACTACCTGATGCGCCTCTCCGGCCCGCTGCTCGACCGCATGGACCTGACCATCGAGGTCCAGCCCGTCCCGCCCGCCGAACTCGCCCGCGCCCCGGCTGGGGAGCCGAGCACCGTGGTCGCCGCCCGCGTCCAGGCCGCCCGCAACCGCCAGCGCGCCCGCTGGGGCAAGGACGGGCCGCGCTGCAATGCCGAGGCCGAGCTGCCGCAGTTGCAGCCGCTGCTGGATACCGAGGCGCAGGCGCTGGTGGACACCGCCGCCGCGCGGCTGCGCCTCTCGAATCGTGCGCATGTGCGGATGCTGCGGGTGGCCTGCACCATCGCCGACCTGGCCGGCAGCCCCCGCATAGGGCGCATGCATGTGGCGGAGGCCCTGGCCTTCCGCCAGCGCGGCCCGGCTCGCGCCGAGCCGGCCGCCGCTGGGTAGAGGCCTCGCGCTTCCCGGCGGGACCGCCGGACGGTTACAAAGGCGGGTTGCCCGGAAGGAGCCCCATGCCCCGCCGCCTGATCCTGCTGTTGCTGCTTCTCCTTGTCGTACCGGCCCGTGCGCAGACCATCGCGCAGCGGCAGATGGTGGTGGCCGCCAATCCGATGGCGGCGGAGGCCGGGCTGGCGATGCTGCGCCAGGGCGGCGACGCCATCGACGCTGCCATCGCCGCCCAGGCCATGCTGACCCTGGTGGAGCCTCAATCCTCCGGTCTCGGCGGCGGTGCCATGATGCTGTACTGGGATGCCGGGAAGCACGAACTCTCCGCCTGGGACGGACGGGAGGTCGCGCCGGCCGCCGCCCCTCCCACGCTGTTCCTGGAGGACGGCAAGCCGATGGGCTTCCTCGACGCCGCGGTGGGCGGCCGCGCCGTCGGCGTACCGGGTGTGCTGCGCATGCTGGAGGCGGCCCACCGCGCGGCAGGAAAGCTGCCTTGGGCCCAACTCTTCGCCCCTGCCATTGCGGCGGCGGAGGAAGGCTTCGCCGTCTCCCCTCGCCTCGCCGCCCTAATTGCGCAGGAAGCGGATCGCCTGCGCCGGGACCCGCAGGCGCGCGCGTATTTCCTGCTGCCCGATGGCAGCCCGGTGCCGGAAGGATACCGGCTGCGTAACCCGGCCTTGGCCGCCACCCTGCGCGCCATCGCCGAGCAGGGCGCCGACGCGCTGTATCGCGGCCCGATTGCGGCCGATATCGCCGCGGCGGTGCGCGGCAGCCCCAATCCCGGGTTGATGACCACCGACGACTTGGCCGGCTACGCCCCCAAGCACCGCAACGCGGTCTGCGGTCCCTATCGCCTCTTCGTCATCTGCGGGTTCCCGCCGCCCTCCTCCGGCGGCGTCGCGGTGCTGCAGATCATGGCTTTGCTGGCGCATCAGGACATGGCGCCACTCGACCCGCGCGGCGCCGATGCCGCGCATCTTCTTGGTGAAGCCGGGCGCCTCGCCTTCGCCGACCGCAACCGCTATCTGGCCGATCCTGACCACGTCGCCGTGCCGCTGCGCGGGCTGCTCGATCCCGCCTATTTGACGTTCCGGGCGCAGCTGATGCGCCCGGACCGCGCCCTAGCCGCACCAAGCCCCGGCAACCCATCCTGGCAGCCAGGCCCCGGCTTGGCCAGCCAGCCGCCGCAGCCGGAGCACGGCACCAGCCAGGTCTCCATCGTGGACGCGGCGGGCAATGCGTTGTCCCTGACAACGACCATCGAGGCCGTCTTCGGCGCCCGCCTGATGGTCCATGGCTTCCTTCTGAACAACGAGCTGACGGACTTCTCCTTCCTGCCCGAGATCGAGGGGCGGCCGGTGGCGAACCGCGTCGGCCCGGGGAAGCGTCCACGCTCCTCCATGTCGCCCACCATCGTCTTCGATGCGGCAGGGCGGCCGGTGGCGGTGCTCGGCTCGGCCGGTGGCGCGCGCATCATCGGCCATGTGGCGCAGACCTTGGTGGCAATGCTGGACTGGGAGATGGACCCGCAGGCGGCAGTCTCCCTGCCCCGGGTAGGGGCGCTCAACGCAAGGCTGGAACTGGAGGCGGGGACCAGCGCCGCGGCCCTGGCGCCGGTGCTGGAGGCCCGTGGCTTCCCGGTGGATCTGCGCACCATGACCTCCGGCCTGCAGGTCATTCGTATCCAGCGCGGGCCGGACGGACAGCGGCTGATGGGCGGCACCGATCCGCGACGGGAAGGCGTGGCTGTGGGGGACTGACTGCCCAGATCGGGTCCGGGGCACTGCCCCGAACGGCCCGCCGGTCTGAATCGGTGCCACCAACTTACAAGCAGCTCCGGGGACCGGAGGGCCGCATGCCGGACCCGCCCGGAGCGCCACTTGGCCGATCCGGGTTCAAGCCGCGCCGCCGATGCGTGTGTCGCCGGCACGCGCGCTTGTCCGCACGTGACGGACCGCCCGGCCTGCGTCACGATGCCGTGCAGGCGCGGCCAGATTGTATACACTATCGGCGGCGCCGCCGCGTTTTCCAGGCTATCCACACTGCCTGAAAATGGCCGAGGCATATTTCTGCACGGACCTCGCTTTCCCCAAATGGTGAACCACTCTCCGTCTCATTGCGTTCGCTGACATGTCGCGGCAGCGGCCATTCGGCGCAAACGTGATGGCAATGCCCGGCGCTGGCCGGACACGATGACCGGTGCGGACGGAAGGCGGGGAGGCCGGCATCCCGTCCCACGGCGGACGCGCCTCGCGTAGCCGCCGCCCTCGGCCCGGCTTCCGTCTGATCCTGGTGACTGCCGGTGGAAGCCGCGATGCGCCACCGGACGTGACAGAGAGGAAAGACGGTCATGCGACTCAGCGACGGAGATCCCCGTCTCTTGAGAGGTGAAGACATCGCAACCGCTACCTCGCCAGCCGTGCCACTCGCATCCGCTGGAGGCAATGCCTGCATCCCGGCGGCCGCGGGTCCAGGCGGCATGGCGCGCCCGCTCCAGGAAGCCGGCGGTGCGCCGGGCGGGGTATTCCGGGACCGGCGCTGGCGCGAGGATGCCTGGCGCCAGCTTGTCGCGAGCTTCGATGGCGTACTGCGGCGCTACTACGGGGTGTACGAGTTCAGCTCGGATCCCGAATGCGTCCTGCGCCTGGCCTTCGGGCGGGCGCCGCGGGACGTCACCCTTGCCTGTGGCACCCGCGTCGCCTCGGGGGAGCCGGTCGGCGTCCTCCATTTCTGGAACGAGCACCTGCCGCCCTTTCCCCCTGAGGGTCCAAACCTGCAATGGGCGAAGGTCATGCATCGCTGCCTGCGCCGGTCCCTCCAGGCGCTTGCCGACCATGTGCGGTCAGAGCCGGCCTGGCGCGGGATTCCGGCCTTTTATGCCGAGATGCGGCTCTCGCGTGGGGAGCGCACCGATACGCTGCTGCATGTGACGCAGCGCTTCGGCTTCGAGGTCGCCAGGCCGGAATTCACCACCCTCGACCGCTGCCACGCGCTCGGCGAGGATCTCCTGCGATGGGGCTTCACGCGGGCCTACAACCCGGCCGCACTGCGCCGCCGGCAACTCTTCGGTGAGCGGCGAGAGGTGTGGATTTCCCGGCAGAGCCTTCTGGAACACCATTTGGACGGCCTCTCGCCGGCGCACCCGAGCGACACCACGGCCGATTAGATGCCGGTGCTGCTCGCAGGCGCTGCGTGGCTCGGCCTGGTCCTCTGGCTGCTCGCGCGGATCCTGCGGCAGTTCCGTGCTTATGGTGCGGGCCCGGGCATAACGGAACTGCCCCCCGAGCCCGCACCGAGGGTCGCCGTGATCATCCCCGCACGGGACGAGGCCGCCAATCTGGGCCCGACGCTCGCCACACTCTCGGCGCAGCGCTATCCGCGTGAGTGCTGCCGCATCCTCGTGATCGATGACGGCTCCTGCGACGACACTGCGAAGGTGGCGGGGCAGGCGGCGGCGGCCGATCCGCGGATTCGCCTGTACCCCGCCGGGCGGCTGCCGGATGGCTGGCTCGGCAAGCCGCACGCCTGCTGGCGCGGCGCGCGGCTGGCGACAGACGCCGACTGGCTCTGCTTCATGGATGCCGATGTGCGCGCCGCGCCCGACCTGCTGGCCAGCGCTGTGAGCCAGGCGGAGAGAGAGCGCCTCGACATGCTCTCCCTGCTTCCCTTCCAGGAACTCGGCAGCTTCTGGGAACGGCTGGTGATCCCGGCCGGGATGCTGATGATCGCCTGCGCGAAGGATCTCCGCGCGGTGCAGGACCCGGCATCGCCGGAGGCGGAGGCGAACGGCCAGTTCATCCTCATTCGCCGCGCGGCCTATATGGCCCTCGGCGGGCACGCCGCCGTCCGCGGCGAGGTCTGCGAGGACCTGGCTCTCGCCCGCCGCGCCAAGGCCGCCGGTTACCGGCTGCGGCTGGTCGCGGCCGAACACCTCGCGCGGACCCGCATGTATCGCGATCTCGGCTCGCTCTGGGAGGGTTTTGCAAAGAACGCGGTGGAGATCATGGGCGACGGGCGGCGCACCATGCTCGTCGCCGACCTTGGTGCCCTCTTTGCCTGGACGGCTTTCCTGCTTCCGCTGCTACTGGGTGCGGCAGCACTGCACCAGCCGGAGCCGGCGGCGCTGCTCGGCGCCGCGCTTGCGGCGCTGGGCTCGGCGGTGGTGCTGGGCGTGGTGGCTGGCACGGCGCGGCATTTCCGGGCGCCGATGGCACTGGCGCTGCTCTTCCCCATCGGGGCGTGCATGGCCGCCGCTCTCGCCTGGCACAGCGTCAGCCTTCGCCGGCGCGGGCATGTAACCTGGAAGCGGCGCCGCTACACGCTCCACCGCATGCCGCCGGCCGGGATGTCGTGACGGTGGTGGAGGAGCGTGACGCGCCGGATGCGCCTCACGGGTCCGGGCAGCAGGACCGGCCGACGCCGCGGCGCTCCGTGGTGGGCGGCTGGCCGATCGCGATCGCAATCGGCATCGCAGCCATGCTCCTCTATGTGGTGCGCTATGCGCTGCTGCCCTTCGTGCTTGCGATCGTGGTCGGGTTCGTCCTCGATCCGCTTGTCCGCTGGCTGCACCGCCACCTGCACTGGCCGCGTTGGGTGGTCGCGTCGCTGCTCTACCTGCTGATGCTTGCCATCGTCGGGGGAGCCGTTTGGTGGGGCGGGAGCATCGTCGCCAGAGATGTCTCGCAGCTCGCCAGCGCAGGGCCGGACATCATCCGCAACCTGCTCAACGAGGCCCTTGGCCCGAATGGGCGCGACCTGTTCGGCCGGCATATTACCCCGGAGGAGGCGACGGAGGCCGTCGTGGGATGGATCAAGACCCTCCTGGGCGCACAGGTGATCGCCATGGCGGCGGCTATCGGCCTCGGCACGATCCTCGGCGCCGTCCTCACCCTCGTGCTCATCGCCTATTTCCTGATCTCGGGCCCCTTGCTGGCGGAAGGGGCCATCCGGCTGCTCCCGCCCGAACGGCGCGGCGCCGTGCGCAGGATGCTGCCCCGTGTCGTGCCGGTCCTGCGGCGCTACCTGGTCGGTGTGGCCGGAGTGGTGGCCTTCACGGCGGTCATGGCCTGGATCGGCTTCGGCCTGATCTTCGGCCTGCCGCATGCCGTGCTGCTTTCCCTCACCGTTGGCGTGCTGGAGATCATACCGGCGCTCGGCCCCTTCCTCTCCTTCGTCCTGGTCGGGTTGACGGCGATCCAGCAGAACGGGTTGTGGGCGGCGATCGGGCTTGGCCTCTATGCCGTGGCGTTGCGCCTGGTCATCGACAATCTCGTGGGCCCGATCATGCTCGGCAGCGCGGTGCGACTGCATCCCGTGGTCGTCATCTTCGCCTTCGTGACCGGGGCCTCGCTGTTCGGCGTCATGGGGCTGCTGCTCGCGGTGCCGGTCGCGGCCTGCACCAAGCTCGCCCTGAATGCCTATTATGCCGAGCCGATCGCCGCGAAGGCGCCCCCCGGCCAGCCCCCGACGGGCTGATCCTGCCGGATCCGGCCGCCGTCAGGTGTTCGCCTCCGCCTCCGGCACCTTTTCCTCTGTCGGGAAATGCCGGCCCTCGCCAAGCCGGTCGGCGAGGTAGAGCATGTTCACGCAGACCAGGATGCAGACCACCAGGGGCGTCGCGATCATGATGCCGAGCAGCCCGAACAGGTAGCCGCCGAAGGCAATCGCACCGATGGTCACGACGGGCGGCAGGTCCACCGCCGCCCGCTGCACCTGCGGCTGGATCACATGGCCCTCGAACTGGTGGATGGCGATGTAGAGCAGGATCACCCACATCGCCTGCTGCGGCGATTGCGAGAAGGCGATCAGCACGGCGGGGGCGGCGGACAGGATCGGCCCGACATAAGGCATGAATTCCAGCAGCCCGGCGATGATGCCGAGTTGGATCGGAACCGGCATGCCGATAAGCCAGAGCCCGAGCGCCGTCAGGATTCCGACCAGTGCCATGGCGCAGAACTGGCCGATCATCCAGAGCCAGAGCGCCTCCCCGATGACATGCAGCACCTCGCGCGCCCGCTCATGTCCGCGGGGAGGCACCAGCAGGACCAGGCCGCGCTTGTAGACATCCGGCGAGATGGCGAAATAGATGCCGGTAAAGAGGATGATCAGCGCATCCGCCAGGCTGAAGAGAACCGGCGGCACCAAGGAGCGCAGCCGTCCGATCCATTGCGCGAAGTCGGTGCCCTGCGAAAGCTGTGAGCGCACTTCCTCCGGAAGGGCGTTGTAGGCATTGGTGAGCGCCTCGGTCAGCTTGCCGAATTCTGCCAGCGCCATCCTGCTCAGCAGCCAGGATCCTGCGGCGACCGCTCCGAACAGGCCCAGCAGGACGATGGCGACCGCGACGCCATGCGGCAGATGCGCCCATCGCTGGAGGTACCCGGCGATGCGCAGCAGGAAGATAGCAAAGAGCATGCCGGCGAAGATCAGGAGAAGGACATGCACCCCAGAAGCCACGGCATAGACCACCGCCGCCGCGCCGATGACGATCAGCAGCTTCCAGGTGAAGGTCAGCAACTCCGCGCGGGTGCCGGGCGGCGAGAGCGGCGCGCCGCCAGCCCGCGCCATGGGGGAGCGGGCCATCCCCCGCCTGGCGGTCTCCGTCTCGTTCCCCATTCCCAGCTCCATCGCTGCCAGCCTGCGCCGAGAACCCTCAACTAGGCGCATCGGTTCGCAACCCGGCCCGGTATGCCTCTCCGCCGGGGCACCGCGGCGACAGCGCCGCGTTATGCGGCAATGCCTCGTCCGGATTCAGGCCCGCAGCACGGGCCTGGGACTGCCCTCCGGCGCGGCCCGAGAGGGAGGCGGCATGGCACGGGTGACGCAGGACGACCGGTTCGCACTGGTGGTTGGCAGCCTGCTTGGCCTCGCTGCGGCAGCGGCGCTGGTCCCGGCGGGAGGAAGCCCTGGGCGTCGCCGCGACAGGCTCGCCCTCCCCTGTCCCCGGCGGCGTGACGGCCACGGCGCCGCGCAGACCCACACTGCACGGATGCTGAACACCGGCAGCGCGGTACTCTCCCTTTCCGTCCTCGCCGATAGCGGGCTGGAGCACTATCGCGGTCGCTACTTCAACCCGGCGATGTTCATCCCGCCGGTGGTGAGCACCCTGACCCTCGCCGCCAGCCTGCATGGAGCGGGGGATGCGTCCCGCGGGACGGGCCGGCTGCGTGATGCAATCTACGGGCTGGCGGCACTGGCCGGCGTGGTCGGCACCGGCTTTCACATCTACAATATCGGCAAGCGGGTCGGCGGCTATTCCTGGGGCAATTTCTTCTTCGGGGCGCCGGTCGGTGCGCCCATGGCGCTGTTCCTGGCCGGCATCTTCGGCAAGGCCGCGGAGGCCGTGCGGGACACCAAGCCGGGCCGGGTGGCGAGGCTATTCAGCCTGCCGGCGGGCCGGGCGCTGGCGGGGATGACCTCTGCCGCGCTGCTCGGCACGGTCGGCGAGGTGGGGCTGCTGCATTTCCGCGGCGCCTACCATAACCCCGCGATGTTCCTACCCGTCACGCTGCCGCCGGTCGCGGCCGGGCTGATGGCGGCAGCAGCGGCGGATGAGAGGCCGAAGCACCGGCCCGTCACCCGCATTTGGCTGTGGCTCACTGGGCTTCTCGGCTTCGTCGGCACCGGCTTCCACATCTATGGCGTCGCGCGGAATATGGGTGGTTGGCGTAATTGGAGCCAGAACGTGATGAACGGACCGCCCATCCCGGCGCCACCCAGCTTCACCGGCTTGGCACTGACTGGCCTCGCGGCACTGAACCTGGCGGAGAGGCGCGGCCATGGTTGACCCGCGCGCGCGCTATCGCGGCTACGACGTCCTCGACAAGCGGGACACCCCGTCCTGGAACGACGCCGACCGGGAGGTGCTCGATGCCCGGCTAGCCATCGCCCCGGAGGATCACAACTTCTTCACAGCGGAGGAATGGGTGACGGTCAAGGCCGTCTGCGACCGGATCACCCCGCAGACGGACCGGCATCCGCGCATCCCGGTCGCGGCGCTGCTGGACCGCAAGATGCATGAGGACCGTGCCGATGGCTATCAGCGTGCCTCCCTGCCACCGATGCAGGAAGCCTGGCGCATCGCCCTGAAGGCCCTGGACGAGGAGGCACGGCTGCGCTTCGGCGCCGCGTTCCATGACCTGACGCCGGGCCGGCAGGACACGCTGCTGGAACTGGTGCAGCAGGGAGATGTCCGCAGCCCGGCCTGGGAACGCATCCCGCCGCAGGAATTCTTTCGCGACCGTGTCCTGCACGACATCGTCCCTTGCTACTACTCCCATCCTTACGCCTGGAACGAGATCGGCTTCGGCGGCCCGGCCTCGATCCGTGGCTATGTGCGCATGGACGCCGACCGCCGCGACCCCTGGGAAGCGGTGGAGCACAAGGATGTATAGCGGCGATACGCCCCGGGCGACCGGCGGCCGTGCACCGGACGCCTTCGCGCGCGGCGCCTGGATGCCGATGCGCGAGTATCCCGAAAGCGAGGAGGTGGATTTCGCCATCGTCGGCACCGGTGCCGGCGGCTCTCCCCTCGCCTGCCGGCTGGCGGAGGCGGGGTTCTCGGTGGTGGCGCTGGATGCCGGCCCCTTCTGGCGGCCGCTGGAGGACTTTGCCTCCGACGAGGACACCCAGGCCAAGCTCTACTGGCTGGACCGGCGCATCGTGGATGGCGAGAACCCGCTGGAACTCGGCAGCAACAACAGCGGCCAGGCAGTCGGCGGCAGCATGGTGCATTTCGCTATGGTTTCGCTGCGCTTCCGGCCTGAATGGTTCAAGGCGCGCAGCAAGCTCGGCTACGGCGCCGACTGGCCCGTCGATTGGCGGGAGATGTGGCGCTACTACGCCGAGGTCGAGGATGCGCTGAAGATCGCCGGGCCGGTGCACTACCCCTGGGGCCCGCCGCGCGGCCGCTATCCCTACCGCGCGCATGAGGTCAACGCCCCTGGCCTGGTGCTGGCGCGCGGCGCCGAGGCGCTGGGCATCAAATGGGCGCCGACACCGATCGCCACTCTCTCCGCCCCACGCGGCCGGGCGCATCCCTGCGTCTATCGCGGCTTCTGCGTCATCGGTTGCGCCACCAATGCGAAGCAGAGCCCGCTCGTCACCTGGATCCCGCGCGCCATCCGCGCCGGGGCGGAATTCCGCGACCTGGCGATGGTGGGCCGGATAGAGCTGGGCCAGGAGGGCCGCGTCACCGGCCTGCACTACCATCGCAACGGCGGCTGGCGCTTCCAGAAGGCGCGCAATGTCGTGGTCGCCGGCTATGCGATCGAGACGCCGCGCCTGCTGCTGAACTCCGCCTGCGCACGCTTCCCGGATGGCCTGGCCAACAGCTCCGGCCTGGTGGGGCGGAACCTGATGGTGCACATGAACCAGGCGGTCTGGGGCACGATGGAGGAAGAGATCCGCTGGTACAAGGGACCGCCCTCCCTCGCCCTGACCGAGCACTGGAACTACACGGATGAGGGCAAGGACTTCTTCGGCGGCTACTCCTACATGAGCCAGGGCCCCCTGCCGATGGCCTGGAGCCGCAACCTGGCGGTCAGCCGAGGGCTGTGGGGCGACGCCCTGATCCGCAAGATGACCGACTACAACCACGAGGTCGGGCTGAAGATCGTCGGCGAGACCCTGCCGCATCCGGACAACCGCGTGCGACTGGCGGAGGAGACTGACCAATACGGGTTGCGGATCGCGCGCGTCACCTTCTCCCAAGGGGAGAACGACAAGCAGCTGGTGGCGCATTCCCTGCGCTTCATGCGCCGGAGCCTGGAAGCCGTCGGCGCCCGCGATATCTGGGCGCAGGAGGACGACACCGCGCATCTGATGGGCACATGCCGCATGGGCACCGATCCCGCGAACAGCGTGGTGGACCCGGATGGGCGGAGCTGGGACATCCCCAACCTCTGGATCTGCGACGGCTCGGTCTTCCCGACCAGTGGCGGGGGGAATCCCTCCCTGACCATCCAGGCGCTCGCCTGCCGCACGGCCGACCGCATCCGGGCGCTCGCCGCCCGCGGGGAGCTTTGAGCGTGCCCGGTTCTCAGGCAGCCGGGAAGGCGATGGTGGTCAGCAGCGCCAATTCGGATTGGCGGGAGTCCAGCCGCGTGTGCTGCACCATGATGGGCACGTCCGAGCGGATCACGCTGGAATAGGGGGTGTCGCGCGGGATCCGCTCCGGGTCCGCCAGGTCGTTGAAGCGGAAATGCCGCGTCCGGCGCGCCGGGACGCTGAGGCGGTAGGGCCCAACCGGGTCGCGGTCGGTGAAGAACACCGTCACCTCGATCGAGGCGTCGCGGTCATTGGCGTTCAGGATGCAGAAGGCCTCGTGGCTCTCCAGTTCCCGGCCCCGGCCGTGGCTGCGGCCGGGGATGTAGCCCTCCGGGATGGCCCAAAGTGTCTTGCCGATCACCGTCGCTCCTCCTTCCCGGTCCCCTCACTCCCCCAGAAGCCGCAGCAGCACGCGCGATCGGTGCGGAGGACGACCTCCAGCCCCCGCCGGTCCTTCGGCCATCCGTTGCCTGGCGCCGGGTCGGGCCGGATATGTCAATCCCGCCTCTACGGGATCCCCAGCAGGTCCCCGATCCCGCACCCGTTCGAGTTCCGGAAGCGACCCGGGCAGATCTTGTGGATGACGCCCCATTGCCACAGGCGAGTTCCCGCACCACGGCCGCCCTCCGCTCCGGACCGGTGACAGGGCCGGACGGTTCGTGACCGAGGACAACGTCCACCGTGGCAAGGGAGTGGCTGGCTGGCCATGAAAAGGCCAGTCACGGGATGCTGTGCAGGCCATCACCCCGATACCCGTATAGGATCGTGCAGCCGATATGCGGGAGCCTGCGTTTCAATTGTGGTTCCGGCCTGCACCGGTAAACCGCCAAGGGAGCGTCCCCATGACCCTGGACCTGCAGTTGCAACGAGTTTACGACCGCGTGGAGCTGGTCAGCGGCATTGGCAAGCCGAACAGCGGCACGATGTGCATCATGTCCTTCGTCGCCTATCTCAGCGGCGAGGATCGGACGGACTGCCCGAGCACCGCCTCCCAGGTGATCCGCAGCTTCGCCATCCCGATCAACGACCAGATGCCGCATTCGGTGCGCCAGCGTTTGAAGCCCTTCGCGCCGCGCATCATCGGAACGAATGACGGCCTTGACCGTGTCCGCGCCGAGATCCTGCGTCGCGCCCTGACCGAGGAGATTCTTCCGAGGGTATCGGAGCGCTACCGGACCCCGGTCGGCTCCCGGCAGATGGGAGTGTTCGGGCGGCTTTGGATCCGCCTGCGCCGCAGCGAATTCGAGCGCCGCATCGGCCGGATGCTGGAGCAGGCGGCCAGTGGCAACATGCGCCCGGGCTTCGAGGTCCAGATGGCCAGCGATGCCGGGCGGATGATCGGCCTCTGCGCCCGCGACGCCCGCGACGCCCGTGAGGAGGAGTGGTACTGGAACGAGGCCATCGGCCTTCTCGACCGTCTCTGCGATGTCGGCGCGGAGACGCGGCGCCCGGAAGTGCGGATGGATCGTCTGGAGCGCTTGGAGCAGATCCTTGGGATCCGCCCCTCCACCCATGCGCCCACGCCCAGCACACCGGTCCTCTGGGCGGCAAAGCCGGCGGCTCCGGCCGGCACGGCGGAAAAGGGCTGAACGCGGCATCCGGCGCGGGCGGCGTGCCGCCGTGACCGGTTCCTGTATGGTGTCCAGCCCGGGGTGGCGCCGTCCGACGGACGGACGGCCGCCCCGGGAAGCAGGCTTCGCCTTGCCTGGCCCATGCGGAGATTGGTCATGCGTGCTCTCGCCGCCCTCGCCTTCCTCTTCCTCGCCTCCGCCGCGATGGCGGAGGAGACGAAGGAGATCGGCCACGTCAACACGGCCCTGACCAATCTTGGCCTGACCCGCAGCCATCGCGTGGTGGTGGAGCGCTTCGACGATCCCAAGGTCCAGGGCGTCTCCTGCTACATCAGCCAGGCACGCACTGGCGGCATTTCCGGCACGCTCGGCATAGCGGAGGATCCGGCGCGTTTCGCCCTCTCCTGCACCAGCACGGGCAAGGTCCAGATCGGCGAGGACGTGCGCCGTGGGGAGCGCGGCGAGCGGGTCTATGAGAGCGCCACCAGCCTCTTCTTCAAGGAAACCCGCGTCTACCGCTTCCTCGACGAGGAGCGGGGCGTGCTGGTCTACCTCGCCTGGTCCACGAAGCTGGTGGAGGGTTCCCCCTACAACGCCGTCGCCGTGGTGCCGATCCGCTGAGCCGGCGGCGGGGCCTCGGGCTCGTCCCGCCCCTCCTCCACCGCATGGCACGCAACCAGCGCCTCGGGCGTGCCGCGGGCCGGGATCAGGGCCGGCACCTCGGCGCGGCACCGGGCATTGGCCAGCGGGCAGCGTGGGTGGAAGGGGCAGCCTGGGGGCGGGTTGATCGGGCTCGGCACCTCGCCGCCCACGGGGATGCGCTGGCGGCCGGACATCTCCAGATCCGGGATCGCCTCCATCAGCGCCCGCGTATAGGGGTGGCGTGGGGTGGAGAAGAGGGTCTCCGCCGGGGCCAGTTCCACCAACCGCCCGAGATACATAACCCCGACGCGGTCGCTGACCTGCCGCACTACCGCCAGGTTGTGGCTGATGAAGAGGTAGGTCAGCCCCAGCCGCTGCTGCAGATCCTTCATCAGGTTCAGGATCTGCGCCTGCACCGAGACGTCGAGGGCGCTGGTCGGCTCGTCGCAGACCAGGAATTCGGGATTGGAGGACAGGGCACGGGCGATGGAGATGCGCTGCCGCTGGCCGCCGCTGAACTCATGCGGGTATTTCTCGCCATCCTGCGGCGAGAGCCCGACCTGGGTCAGCAATTCCGCCACCTTCGCCGCCTGCGCCGCCTTGTCCGGGAGCAGGCCGAAGGCGCGGATCGGCTCGGCGATGATGTCGCGGACCCGCCAGCGGGGGTTCAGGCTGGCATAGGGGTCCTGGAAGATCATCTGCATGCGCCGGCGCTGGGCGGCATCGGCGCGGGCCTGCTCCAGGTACTGCCCGTCGAAGAGCACGCGGCCGCGGGTCGGGCTGTAGAGGCCGACCACCAGGCGCGCCACGGTGGATTTGCCGCAGCCGCTCTCGCCCACCAGGGACAGGGTGGTGCCCTTCGGGATGGAGAGGGAGACGCCATCCACCGCGCGCAGGGTCCGCCGGGGCTCCCGGGCCAGGACCCGTTGCAGCCAGGGGCGGGAGACATCGAAATACCGGGCGAGATCCTCGGTTTCGAGCATGGGCGTGGCCTGCGGGGGCGCGAGGTCAGGCATAGTTCTCGACCTTGTCGTAGAGCCAGCAGGCCGCATGGGTGGCGCCGGTGTCCAGCAGATCCGGCCGCTCGTGCAGGCAGCGGTCGAAGACCTTCGGGCAGCGCGGGTTGAAGGCGCACCCCTTCGGGATGGCGGAGAGCCGTGGCATCGCCCCCTCGATCTGCGCCAGATGCGGCACCTTCCGGTCGAGCGGCGGGATGGAGGCCATCAGCCCGGCCGTATAGGGATGCTGCGGGTTCTTCACCACTTCCCGCACCGGGCCGATCTCGGCGATGCGGCCGGCATACATGACGGCGACGCGGTCCGCTGTCTCGGCGATCACCCCCATGTCGTGGGTGACGAGCATCATCGACGTGCCCTTCTCCCGCGACAGGCGCTTCAGCAGGGCGATGACCTGCGCCTGGATGGAGACATCCAGCGCCGTGGTCGGCTCATCCGCCACCACCAGCTTCGGCTCGGCACAGAGGGCGAGCGCGATCACCACGCGCTGGCGCATCCCGCCGCTGAATTCGTGCGGATAACTGTCCACCCTCTGCGCTGCCGCGGGAATGCCGACCATCTCCAGCCAGGAGATGGCCCGCGCCCGCGCCTCGGCTGCCGAGATGTCCAGGTGGGTCCGCATCGTCTCGATGAGTTGGTGGCCTACGGTGTAGAGCGGGTTCAGCGTGGTCAGCGGGTCCTGGAAGATGGCGCCGATCTCGCGCCCCCGGATCCGCCGCATCTGCTCATAGGGCAGGTTGTCGATGCGGCGGCCGCTCAGGCGGATCTCACCTCGGGCGATGCGGCCGGGCGGCTCCAGCAGCCCGATGATGGCAGCACCGGTCATGGACTTGCCGGCGCCGGACTCACCCACCACTCCCAGCACCTCCCCCGGCGCGATGCTGAAGGAGACGCCATCCAACGCGACCAGCGTACCGCGGCGGGTGGGGAATTCGACGCGGAGATCCTTCACCTCCAGCAGCGGGGCTTCTGACATCAGCGGAGCTTCGGGTTGAGGGCGTCGCGCAGCCAATCGCCCAGGAGGTTGACGGAAAGCACCATGGCGACGAGGGCCAGGCCGGGGAAGATCGCGATCCACCACTCGCCGCTCATCAGGAAGTCGTTGCCGATACGGATGAGGGTGCCGAGCGAGGGCTGGGTCGGCGGCACGCCGACGCCAAGGAAGGAAAGCGTCGCCTCCGCCAGGATCGCCAGGCCAAGATTCAGCGTCGCCACCACCAGCACCGGCCCCAGGACGTTCGGCAGCACATGGCTCAGCATGATCCGGGCGCGGGAGATGCCGATGACGCGGGCGGCCAGCACATATTCCTTGTTGCGCTCCACCAGGGTGGAGCCGCGCACGGTCCGGGCGAATTTCGGCCACTCGCTGATGCCGATGGCAAAGACCACGACGAGGAGCGCAAGCTGGTCATGCACCTCCCGCGGCAGGGCGGCGCGGACCACCCCATCCACCAGCAGCGCCACCAGGATGGAGGGGAAGGTAAGCTGGATGTCGGCGATACGCATCAGCAGGCTATCGA
>Ga0207747_1000574_pt1 | contig 39112 bp, 32 predicted proteins | sample HigsolmetaGSP11D_FD_184839 | JGI IMG/M metagenome (GOLD analysis project Ga0207747, IMG submission 184839) | High solid enriched microbial communities from the Joint BioEnergy Institute, USA - SP1-1-D (SPAdes) | ecosystem: Engineered > Bioreactor > SSF (Solid state fermentation) > Aerobic >...
TGGGTTTCTTCGTTTATGCAGGCTGTGGTGGCAACGTGCTCTCTCTAGGAGGGGAGAGTATCTGTATCTGAGATCGAAGTAAATCGGGGAAGAGCGACCGCGGATAAGCGGAAGATACAGATGCCGACCTCGCAGCGACTTCGATGAAGCGATGCTCGGTGCGGAAGGACGTTGCCAAGCCGTACATAAGGAGGGGGCTGTCCGATAAGTGGAAGTTGATCCTGACGCCGGACGAAGATAAGCCCGAAGATGCCTTTATATCAGGCATTTTCGGGAACTTCTTTTCGCTGTCAGGCAACAAACACAGACTTTCTGGACAGCCCCTTTCGTTGGATTAATTCATGATCTGACGCAGAACGGTTTGCAGGATGCCTGTGTTGCGGTAGTAGTCGACATCGACCATGCTGTCCAGGCGGCAGATAACCGGGAATTCGAAGGTGCTGCCGTCTTCGCGGGTCGCCTTCACCGTCAAGCGTTGACCCGGCTGGATGTCGTTGCTCAGGCCTTCGATGTTGAAGGTCTCGCGGCCGGTGATGCCAAGCGACTTCCAGCTTGCGCCGTCAGCGAATTGCAGCGGCAGAACGCCCATGCCGACCAGGTTGCTGCGGTGGATGCGTTCGAAGCTTTCGGCGATGACGGCCTTCACGCCAAGCAGGAACGTACCCTTCGCTGCCCAGTCACGGGAGCTGCCTGTGCCGTATTCTTTGCCGGCGATGACGACGAGCGGTACGCCGTCTGCTTGATACTTCATCGAAGCGTCGTAGATCGGCATGACTTCGTCGGTTGGCAGGTAAGTCGTTACCCCGCCCTCGGTGCCAGGTGCAACCTGGTTGCGGATGCGGATGTTGGCGAAGGTGCCGCGCATCATAACCTCGTGGTTGCCGCGGCGTGAACCGTAGGAGTTGAAGTCCTTGCGATCGACGCCATGTTCGATCAGGTATTTGCCTGCAGGGCTGTCCACCTTGATATTGCCCGCTGGCGAGATGTGATCCGTCGTCACGGAGTCGCCGAGCAGCGCCAGAGTCTTCGCCCCCTTGATCGGCTTGATGTCGTCAGGCTGAGCGCTGAGACCGGTGAAGAACGGAGGCTCCTGAATGTACGTCGAGTTCGGATCCCATTCGTACAGTTCGCCTTCCGGCACTTCGATTTCGTTCCAGCGTTGGTTGGCGCGGAATACGTCCTTGTATTTCTCCAGGTACATCTCTGCGGAGATCGCTTCCGCCATCGTATCGCGGATCTCGGCGCTGGAAGGCCAGATGTCCTTCAGATACACCGGGTTGTTGTCCTTGTCGTAACCGATCGGGTCCTTTGTCAGGTCAATGTTCACGGTGCCGGCCAGCGCATAAGCGACTACGAGCGGCGGAGAAGCGAGATAGTTCATCTTCACTTGCGCGTGAACGCGGCCTTCGAAGTTGCGGTTACCGGACAGAACCGATGCCACAGTCAGATCGTTGTCAGCGATCGCCTGGCTGACTTCATCCGGCAGCGGACCGGAGTTGCCGATACAGGTTGCGCAACCATAACCTGCGACGTGGAAACCGAGTGCTTCCAGCGGCTCGATCAGGTTGGCTTTCTTCAGATATTCAGTAACGACCAGCGAGCCAGGAGTCAAGCTGCTCTTCACGTAGGCAGGCTTCTTGAGACCTTTCTCAACCGCCTTCTTGGCGAGCAGACCTGCGCCGACCATAACGCTCGGGTTCGATGTATTCGTACAGCTGGTGATCGCCGCGATGACCACGGAACCAGCGCCGATCTTCGAGACTTCGCCGTTTGGATGCTTCACTTCGACCGTCTCTTGCAGCTTCTCTTCCGTCAGGCCGTAACCGCCTTGATCGATCGGCTTGCGGATGATCTCGTTGTAGGCTTGTTTCATGTTGGTCAGTTCGATTCGGTCTTGCGGGCGCTTCGGTCCAGCCAGAGACGGTACGACGGTCGACAGGTCGAGCTCGATCGTATCCGTGAATACAGGGTCCGGAGTGCCGTCCGTACGGAACATGCCTTGCGCCTCGTAGTAAGCCTTCACCAGCGCGATCTGTTCTTCCGTGCGGCCAGTGCTGCGCAGGTAGTTCAGCGTCTCCTCGTCAACCGGGAAGAAGCCGATCGTGGCACCGTATTCCGGCGACATGTTGGCTACCGTTGCGCGGTCAGCGAGGCTGATGTTGCTCAGGCCGGAACCATAGAATTCGACGAACTTGCCAACGACGCCCTTCTTGCGAAGCATCTCGGTAACGGTAAGCGCCAGGTCAGTTGCGGTTGCGCCTTCGGCCAGTTTGCCGGTCAGCTTGAAGCCGATGACTTCAGGCGTCACGAAGTACAGCGGCTGACCAAGCATGCCTGCTTCAGCCTCGATGCCGCCAACGCCCCATCCGACTACGCCGAGACCGTTGATCATCGTCGTATGGGAGTCGGTACCTACGAGTGAATCCGGATAAACGTAAGTATCGCCATCTACTGTCTTGGTAGCAGCGACGCTGGCCAGATATTCGAGATTAACCTGGTGCACGATACCGGTTGCAGGAGGAACAGCGCGGAAGTTGTCAAATGCCGTCTGTGCCCAGCGCAGGAAACGGTAGCGCTCCTGGTTGCGTTCGAATTCGATCTTCATATTGTATTCGAGCGCTTCCTTCGTTCCGAAAGCGTCGACCATAACGGAGTGGTCGATCACGAGGTCGACTGGCACGAGCGGGTTGATCCGCTTCGGATCACCGCCGGCGCGATGCATCGTCGCACGCATCGCTGCCAAGTCAACAACGACCGGGACTCCGGTGAAGTCCTGCAATACGATACGGGCAGGAATGAAAGGTATCTCTTTGTTGTTGTCGCGGTTGTCAGCCCAGCTAGCGATCTGTTTTACGTGCTCTTCCGTAATGGCGCGGCCATCGAACTGGCGGATGGCAGCTTCCAGCAGCACCTTGATGGAGAACGGCAGGCGGGATACCCCAGGATGATTCTTCGCCAATTCGTTCAGCGAGTAGTAGCGGTAAGACTTGCCGCCTACTTCAAGCGTAGAACGAACGGAGAATGCGTCTTTGTAAGCCATCTGTTAAGCCTCCTATTCAGAATATTGATGCCTGTGCGGGATAACTCCGTTGTTTCATCTAATGAAACCACATTTCAAAAATTCATCCCCTCAATTCATAAGTATATCGTTTCCTGAATCGTGCGTAAAGTTATTTTTACTCACATTTTTCATTGAAATCATTCATATAGATTACATTGGAAAGCTTTTGATCTTGGGCGCTGTTTTAGTCGCAGTGAGAAGTGCTAGGCGCGTTGGAAAGCTTTTGATCTTGGGCGCTGTTTTAGTCGCAGTGAGAAGTGCAAGGCGCGTTGGAAAGCTTTTGATCTTGGGCGCTGTTTTGGTCGCATGAGAGGTGCAAGGCGCGTTGGAAAACCTCTGATGTTTGGCTTGTCTGAGCAGGACGACGGAAGAGCAAAAGTATGATGCAAGGGAGGTATTACGGATGTCCACGGACTGGAGAATGGTATTGTACGATTACGCAAATCGTTATAATGAAGCGTTCGTCCAAGGCAGAGCTGAACCGGCAAGCAATTGGATCGACGACGTTCAGTATCTGGACCAGGAGGCAAGAGTGCTTAATCAAGCCGCATACGCCCGGAAAGCTCGCGGCATATCGCCTGTTCGGTCGGAGACGCGAGCCAGGCTCGTGCGGGTGTTGAATATGCGGCCTGACCAGGTAACAGCAGATCTGAACCTTGATACGAAATTTATCTATAAGCAATATCATGATGACCTGCAGGAGGAGAGGTCAATTGCCGAGCGGATCACGCTGCAGCTGATCGATGGAAGCTGGCGTATCGTCAGGGTTGAACCGCTGGCGGCCGAGCGGCATCCGGATCATATCGCCTCCTTCATGCCTCCGGCTCCTGAGCAACAAGGTCTTCCTTCCGGGATGCCTCGCCCCCTGCTCAACACTTATGTGCTGTATGGCGCAACACCTGGAGATGTTCAAGGCACCTCGCGGAAAACCCCCTATAATCGCCAGCGCGCCAAGGAATATGCCGACCAATATTGGAACTCGGCCAATCCCAATTTCCAGCATTTCGAAGTGGACTGCACCAACTACGTCTCGCAATGTCTCTTGGCAGGCGGCGCTCCAATGAACTATACTGGTAGAAGAGATTCGGGCTGGTGGTATCAGGGCAGCAAAGCGGGCCGCGAATGGTGGAGCTACAGCTGGTCAGTGGCGAATGCGCTGCAGCACTATCTGGCCACGAGCCGCAGCGGACTGCGCGCGGAGATGGTTCATTCTCCGTATGAGCTCGATCTCGGCGATGTGATCTTCTACGATTGGGACGGCAACGGCTCATTCCAGCACAGCACGATCGTGACCGGCTTCGATCTCGCCGGTGAGCCGCTCGTCAATGCGCATACCGTCAACAGCCGTGCTCGTCTCTGGAGTTACCGCGACTCTCCGGCCTGGTCGGAACGAACACGGTACCGTTTTTTTCATATCGCTGATTTCTTCTGACGGTTCAGGCCTGGAACATACGTCAGACATCTGCATCTTCTATTATAAATTACCGGAGGGTAAAACATGTCAGGTAAGCTGCGTGTCGGCATCGTCTATGGCGGTCGGTCGGGAGAGCATCAGGTGTCTCTTGCCACCGCATTTTCGGTATTGTCTAATTTTGACTACAGCAAATATGAAATTGTTCCTTTCTATATAACCAAATCCGGTGAATGGCGCACAGGCGGCTTGCTGCTAGAGCCTCCGAAATCACAACAGCAACTGCTGCTCGCTGAGCAGGAACAGCTCTCGCAGGAGACGGCGGTAGCGGCCATGCTGAACCGTTCCGTTGAGGTCAGCAAGGTTGAAGAAGGTTCATCATCCAAGGCGAAGGCGCTGGACGTTTTCTTCCCGCTGTTGCACGGCACATTCGGCGAGGACGGCACGATCCAGGGGCTGTTCGAAATGGCCGGCATCCCTTACGTCGGAGCAGGCGTGCTGGCTTCGGCAGTCGGCATGGATAAGCTGGTGATGAAGAAGCTGTTCGCCCAGGAAGGTCTGCCGCAGTGCATCTTCCGCGGATTCACCCGCACGGAGTGGGAGAAGGATCAAACCTTCTACATCCTGGAGATCGAGACCGCGCTTGGTTATCCTTGCTTCGTCAAGCCGGCAAATCTTGGTTCCTCGGTCGGCGTCTCCAAGGCGAAGAACCGCGAGGAGCTGATCGAAGCTGTGCAGTTGGCATTCCGCTACGATCGCAAGGTCGTCGTAGAGGAGTTCGTGGATGCCCGGGAGATCGAGGTCAGCGTGCTCGGCAATGAGGAGCCGATCGCAAGCGTTCCGGGCGAGATCGTGTCGAGCAATGATTTCTATGATTACAAAGCCAAATACATCGACGGCAAATCGTCCATGATCATCCCGGCAGAGCTTACGCCGGAGCAAACGGAACAGGTGCGGGAACTGGCGCTGCGTGCTTTCAAGGCGATTGACGGTTCTGGCCTGTGCCGGGCTGATTTCTTCCTGCGTCGTCAAGACGGGGCGATCCTGATCAATGAAGTCAACACGCTGCCCGGATTTACGCCGTACAGTATGTATCCGCTGCTCTGGAAGGAGAGCGGCAAGCCGTACCGGGAGTTGCTGGATGATCTGATCCGCCTGGCGATCGAGCGTTTCGAGTCAAGGCAGCAGCTGGAATATAACTTCGAGCTGTAACCGGCCAGCGCTCATTCGCGATCGCGCTTGACCGGTGGACAAGACTTCGCCGGCGGACCCGGTTCGGAAACTTCACCGTGCAGGATAGGCGCAAGGTTTGCCTGGCTGTCGATGATTAGCCTGACCGGGGGCAACTGCAGCTTGACGGATATGAAGCGATCGAAGTTTGCGGCAGCCGCCGTCCGCCGGATCGAAGCTGCTGGCCGACGGATCTGGCGGGAATAGGGCGGGGATCATGGCGACGGATCAGCGGCCGTGTTAAACTGACATAAACAAGTCCAAATTTGCAGAAGGAGGACATCGGTATGGGGTTCACATCTGAATTTCATTCGGTATGCAAGTTCAAATCGGTCAAAGAGCTCGATGACTTACTCGAGTACGGCAAGACCGCGATGATCAAGAGCGGCTTCCGCATCTATCCGACGGGTCAGAAGGCGATCGCCTATACGCCGGACAATGAGGCCGTTGCGATCGTGCTGATCACCGCCTCCATCGCCGAGATCAACTTCCAGGGCGAAGAAGTGACCAAGGTCGAGATGGATCTCGTGCGCAAGCTTACGCCGGAGGAATCGGAGTTGCTCACCAGGCTGGGAGCAGAGATGTATTTCGGCACGTGACAGAGGGACGGGGTTTTGTCGGCGTGACAGGAAGATGGCCAAGACGTTATCACCGTAACGGAATAAGGTTGCCTGGATATGCGCGAAGATCGAGAGGATCTCGTTCGCGTGACGAGAGGGTTGAAGGACTGCTGTCTGATCATGGACGGCGGTCTTTTGCTGTTTATGGCGTTCATTTGCTGTTATGCGGAAGTCAGTGAGCTTCATATACGGTCACCTTCGAATATCCTCACTTTCCGTTCCTCATACTAACCAGACATAGACCGGTTATGCAGGAGGGACGCATATGCTTCGTACTCGCTCGGGGAATGAGCAGCCGGAGTTTCGGGATCGGAAGAGTCTGTGCAACTGGATGAGGACCAGACACCGGGAGAAGGAACATGGCGGGTGATCGCATGCTTGTCCGATTCGGCTATGTGGGTCTTATAGAAAGTATAACTTCCCATACATTCTCGTAAGACATAAGAAATACTTGGCTGCCACCGGCGTCCTAAAGGACTTGGCGCCAGCCAAGTATTTCTTTACCATGTCCGTCTTCGTGGAGAACGCCTCGCCATCGCGGACGATGACGGCGACCGGGAGAAGGCGTTGATCCGGTTCTGCGATCAGTTCACGGCGATGGATGAGCGGCTGAAACGGAGGATCACCCTGGAGAACGACGACAAAACCTACACTGCGCTCGAAACGTTGCAGGTATGCGAGCAACTGGGCGTACCCATGGCGCTCGATCTCCATCATCACATCGTGAATGGCAACGGTGAGGCGGCAGCACAGCTATGGCCGAGGGTACTGGATACCTGGCGCAACTCTCCGTACGTGCCCGCCTCGCTGCCGCCCAAGATTCATATCTCAGCCCGAAGAATGACAAGGAGCCCCGCGCGCATGCCGATTACGTCGAGCTTGGCGACATCCTGCCATTCCTGCGGGACGTGGCGGCGATGACGCCGCAGCTCGACGTGATGATCGAAGCGAAGCGCAAGGATGATGCGCTGTTCAGGCTGATCGACGAGCTCAAGACGGCAGACGGAATCGAGCTCGTCGACCAGTCCAGCGTGCTCGTTCGCGCCCTGTGATCTGCGGCGGCGGTGGTGTTCGATAGTGGGGGATCGTGTTATCTCATAAGTGTGCATGGACGCACAACTTTTGTTACGGCCCCAAGTGGCACGGATCGAAGTTCTGGAAATGACGGCGTATACGCATCTTCCTACCGGTATTGCTCTGCCGCAGGAGGTTTGCCTGGCTGAAGCACTTCGCGGTAATATTTCATAAAATTCGGCTGTGATCCGTCAATATCGCGAAACCCATATACCTCAGCCAATTCACCGCTCGACAGCGACTGGCCGCTGAGGCGCCGCACATGCGGATCGCTGGCCAGCGCGACGACTGCCCTGCCGGTATATCGAGGCGTCTCCGAGATGAGGAAATTCGGATCCTGACTGGCAGCGTCGCGCCAATTGCTCTCCGTTACGCCAAAGTGTTCCAGCATGATCTCCGAGCGCATCCAGCCCGGCGTCAGCGACACGGCGGTACACTCATACGGGGTCAATTCCTGCGCGAGAGCCCAGGCCATGCGGATCACCGATGTTTTGCACAGATCGTAGAACAGGGAGAGGCGATACAGGTCGCGGTTGAGTTCCTCGGTTCCGTCCGTAATCTCCACGACCAGACCGTTTCTCTGCTTGATCAGCAGCGGCAATGCATAGTGGCTTGTTATGATATGCGTGTTCACGCCAAGCTGCAGCATGCGGAGTCCCTTCTCCAGGGAGTGCTCCCATACCGGAACATTCCATTCCGCCATATATTCCGCTCCCCAGATGTCATTCACCAGGATGTCCAGTTTTCCTTGCTCATGTTCGATGCGCCTCACGAGCGACTGCACCTGCTCAGGCACCAGATGATCGACTTGCACAGCGATGCCGCGTCCTCCTGCCTGATCGACGAGTTCGGCAGTTTCTTCGATCGTCTCCGGCCGATTGTATTCCGAGCGCTCTGTGCGCGTCGTGCGCCCGGTAACGTAAACGGTAGCGCCAGCGGCGCCGAGTTCAACCGCGATCCCGCGCCCAGCCCCCCGGGTGGCTCCAGCTACAAGCGCCACTTTGCCTGCGAGTGGTTTCATGGAATCATCCCTCCATATATTTTCCTATGAATTGTTCGCAAGTTTCATCTTACTGTATAATGTCGACACCTATTGTCATATATGATGTGGCATAATCGAAGCATGGAGGTGGGAAAAATGCGGGCGGACCGACTGCTGCAAATCATGCTCCTGCTGCAAAACCAGGGAAAATTGACCACGCGTGAGCTGGCTGACAAGCTGGAGGTATCCGAGCGCACGATACTGCGTGATATGGATGCCCTGAGCGCAGCCGGTGTGCCGGTCGTGGCGGAACGCGGCCAGTATGGCGGGTGGCGCCTCTTCGATACGTTCCGCAGCGCGATAAGCGGACTTACGCTTGACGATCTGAAGTCATTGTTCATCCTGCCATCTGATAAACTGTTAGAGGAGCTGGCGATCCGGACGGGCGGACAGGACATCCGGCGCAAGCTGATGGCGAGCATGCCGGACGTGGTGAAGCGCAGTGCGCGTGACTACATGGAGAAGATCTATATCGATACGGGCACATGGAAACCATCAGCGATGGAAGGGGAACGCCTGAAGACCCTGCGTGAAGTGCAGGCTGCGTTATGGGAAGACCGGAAACTGCGCATCAACTACCGGAACGCTGAGGGGGAGCTGGGCGAGAGAACGGTGTGTCCGCTCGGCCTGGTGGTCAAAGGGAACGTGTGGTACCTGATCGCATCGAACGAGCAAGCAGAATACAGGATCTACCGGATCTCGCGCATCCACGAGACAGAAGTGCTGCCGGAGACATTCGCAAGGCCGGAGAACTTCGACCTGATCGAATACTGGAAGCGCAGCAAACAGCAGTTCGCCGCATCCCTGCCCAGCTATGAGGTGCAAGTAACCGTGGACCGCTCGATCATGGGCAGGGTGACGTTCACCGACAAGTTTCTGCAGATGGCGGAGTTCGTAAGCGATGCGGATGATCCAACTCCGCTGCTGAAATTGCGCTTCGATACGGAGCAGGAGGCGGTACAGTATGTGTTGGGATTTGGAAGCAAGATGAAGATTGTGCAGCCGGCGCATCTGATACCGCTCATCGTTGCAGAAGCGCGGCAGGTGCTGAGGATGTATGAGGAAGCATGAGTATATCGAATCTCGAATATTTATGGTAAAATGTCACTGAAGTCATGCATACAAGATAGGAGACATCCATGTTCTTAGGTTACAGTTCCCTGTTTTTCATCGGTCTGATCGCTGCGATCATGGGCAGCTTGATCGGACTTGGCGGCGGCTTCCTCGTAGTGCCTGCGTTGCTCATCCTGTCAGAGCCGCTTCTCGGCGAAGCGATGCCAGCCACGATCGCGGTTGGCACATCGCTGACCATGCTCATCTTCACCGGCTTGTCCTCGACGATTTCCTATGTCCGTCAACGCAAGATTGATTATAGATCCGGGTGGGTGTTCACGCTCATCAGCGCGCCGTCTTCGATCATTGGCGCATCGCTCACGAATGCATTTGAAGGTTCGGCGTTCGAACTGGGCTTCGGGGTGTTCATGCTGCTGATGGCGATCCTGATGATGGTGAAGAACAGGCTGAAGCCGCTGCAGGTGGATTGGGCGATCAAGCGCACCTACATCGAACCTGATGGCCGCACGTGGACCTATGGCTATAACTGGTGGAGCGCGGTGCTGATCGGTCTGGCAGTCGGACTGATCTCAGGGTTGTTCGGGATCGGCGGCGGATCGCTGTTCGTGCCGGCTATGGTGCTGCTGTACGGATTTCCTCCCCATATCGCATCGGCTACGTCGATGTTCGTCATCCTCTGGTCGGCGATCATCGGCAGCGCTACGCATATCTATCTGGGCGAGATCGATTGGTTAAGCGCCGCTTTCCTCATCCCGGGTGCGCTGCTCGGCGGATGGCTCGGCGCCAGAATCGCCCAGCGCGTGAGCAATCAAGTGCTCCTGTGGGTACTTCGCTTCGCCCTGCTCTTCATCGCATGCCGCATGATCCTGTCCAGCCTGATGTCTTGAAGCAGGAGAGTCTGTTTGTGGTCTGGTTCATCCATCAGTAGAGATAAATGACCAAGTACATAGGAGGAGTGGAGTAACATGTCTGGCAAAACGTCGATCGTCGGCAAGAGCCCGGTCGCGGTCGCGGTGAATGCAGCGGCCAAAGCCGGGGAATGGATCAAGACGAAACTTGGCGGCTTCGATAACCTGATGCTCAAAACGTCGGAGCAGGATCTGGTGACGGAAGTGGACAAAGGTGCCGAACTGCTCATCAGGAATTTGCTTAAAACCTACTTCCCGGATCATGCTTTCCTGGGCGAAGAGAGCGTCCCGCCGGGAGCAGAGGCATCCAGGCAGGCCATTGAGAAACTGAAGAATGAGGAATACCTGTGGATCATCGACCCGATCGACGGGACGACGAACTTCGTGCATGGATTTCCGTTCTTCGGCGTCTCGATCGCGCTGGCACGTCATGGCGAGGTGGTCGCTGGCATCATCTACGACCCGATTCATGATGAAATGTTCGTTGGAGAGAAGGGCAAGGGCGCTTATCTAAGGGGAAGGCAACTGAAGGTTTCGCAGGAACAGCGTCTCTCTGACAGTCTGCTTGCTACCGGCTTCCCGCCGGGGAGTGAGGGTTGGCATCCACAGAAGGTCGCAGGGATCGTGCCGAAGGTGCGAAATGTCCGGACGACGGGGTCGGCAGCCTTGCACCTCGCCTATGTGGCGGCCGGCAGGTTAAGCGGCTTCTGGGAGCCGAATCTGAACGTATGGGATATGGCTGCAGGCATCCTGCTCGTGCAGGAAGCGGGCGGCCGGGTGAGCGATCTCGAAGGCAATCCTTACTCTCTGACGTTGCGGGACGTGGCAGCGACGAATGGCTATATTCACAACGAGCTGCTGGATTACCTGCGGAAGTAACAGAACGGCACAGATGGCAGGCTTCGGATGAACCGGGAGTCGAGACTGAAGCGGAACCACTGGGAAACATGTAACTGAATCGTGCAGTTATAACCAAAAGGTCGGGATGAAAACATGCTTGTTCTCATCCCGACCTTCTCTTCATGCACAGGTTGCGATATCTGCAGAGCTTCCCGCACCTCCGGCTGCCGCTCCTACTTGCGCATCGCACGGAAGGCGTCGGCCGCAGCGTCGATCGTCACCTGGATGTCTTCATCCGTATGTGCGGCGGTGATGAACCATGCCTCGTACTTCGAAGGTGCGAGGTTGATGCCGCGATCCAGCATCAGGCGGAAGAACTGCGCGAACAGCTCGCCGTCCGTATCCTGGGCTTCTGCGTAATTGGTGACCGGATGATCGCAGAAATGGGTCGACAATGCACCGCAGATGCGATTCACCTGAAGCGGGATGCCGGCGCGATCCGCGGCTTCCTTCAGCCCTTGTGCCAGCATGCGCCCCCGGCGGTCCAGCTCGTCGTAGAGCCCGGGTTCCTGCAACGCTTCGAGGCAGGCGATGCCCGCCGACATCGACGCCGGATTGCCGGCCATCGTGCCGGCCTGATACGCCGGGCCAAGCGGCGCTACCTGCTCCATGATGTCGGCGCGCCCGCCGTAAGCGCCGATCGGCAGACCGCCGCCGATGATCTTGCCCATCGCCGTGAGATCCGGTACGATCTCCGCATGGGCATCCGGCATGCCGGCGTAGGTCTGGGCTGCGCCATAGTGGAAGCGGAAGGCGGTGATCACTTCGTCGAAGATGACGAGCGCTCCGGCGTTATGGGCAGCACGGCAGATGCCGGCGAGGAAGCCCGGTTTGGGCATGACCATGCCGAAGTTGCCGACAATCGGCTCGACCATAACCGCCGCCACCTCATCGCCCCAACGTTCGAGCGCGGCATGAAGCGCAGGCAGATCATTGTACGGGACGGTGATCACCTCATTCGCGATGCTCATCGGAATCCCTGCGCTGTCCGGGATGCCAAGCGTGGAAGGGCCCGAGCCAGCCGCGACGAGCACGAGATCGGAATGTCCGTGATAGCAGCCGGCGAACTTGATCAGCTTCGTCCTGCCCGTATAGGCCCGAGCGACGCGAATCGTCGTCATGACGGCTTCCGTGCCGGAATTGACGAAGCGCGCCTTGTCCAGGCTCGGGATGGCTGCCTTCAACATCTTCGCGAAGGTGTTCTCGAGCTCCGTCGGCGTGCCGAACAGCGTGCCGTTCTCGGCAGCGCGGATGATCGCCGCTGTGACATGGGGATGAGCATGACCGAGGATGATCGGGCCATATGCGGCGAGGTAATCGATATATCGGTTGCCGTCCTCATCCCAGAAGTAAGCGCCTTGACCGCGCTTCATATAGACCGGCGCACCACCGCCCACAGCCTTGAAGGAGCGAGAAGGGCTGTTGACGCCGCCGACGATGTGGGAGAGCGCCTCCTGGTGCAAGGCTTCAGATCTTGATCTGTTCATTGTCGATTCCTCCAGTTGATATGTCGATGTAAGCCAATGAGAAACGGGCATGACGCGAAGTCCTGCCCGTGTCGGTATGCATGGTTGATGAGGCTGTCAGCCTCGCTGGTTCGTGCCGCTGCTGCCGCTCGTGCCATTGCTGGTTGATCCGTTGCTGGCTGTGCCATTGCCGATGTCTCCCGCAGTTGACTCCGGCGTTTCATTCACCGTGTTAAATAACTCCTGCACGTACTCTTGCAAGGCGGTTTTGTTCACGGTAATGACGTCCATGCCGTTGATCTTCTCTTCATGCAACAGATTCATAGGCGGCAGCTGCGCGGTGACCGGCTCGTTGTTCATGCTCTCGTATGCGAGTCTCGCAAGCGACAGCATCTTGCTGGCCGGAATGTTCGTCGAGATATACGGTTCAATCTTGCGCAGCGTGCTGGGAAGATTGAGCAGCGACGTCGACGCGGTCAGCTTGCTGGCAAGCGCGGACAGGAGCTCGCGCTGGCGTTCCGTACGGGTGTAGTCTCCCATGCGGTCATAGCGGAAGCGAACGTATTGCAGCGCTTTGTCTCCGTCGAGGAGCTGCAGGCCGGCCTTCAGGTCGATCTTGTACTCCGGATCCGTCGGATCGTAATAGTACATGTCCTTCTCGACTTCAAATTCGATGCCGCCCAGCGCGTCCACCAGTTGGATGAAGCCCTCGAAATCGACGAACACATAGTACTGAATATCGATGCCGAGCAAATTGCTGACGGTCTCCATGGCGAGCTTGTAGCTGCCGAGCGCGAGTGCGGCATTGATGCGATTCGCATAATGACCTGGTATATCTGTGTAGGTGTCTCGCAGGATGGAGAACAGATAGCCTTGCTTGGTCTTGGGATCGATTGACGCGACCATGATCGTATCGGAGCGCGGCGGCTCGTTCTTCGTCAGGCCGCGTGAATCGCCGCCGAGCAACAGAATGTTGACGCGCTCGGTGCCCTCCCATTCCGGAGGCTCCTGCGGCTGGTAGGCATCGGGATTCTGCTCGCGGATCGTCTGCTCGTATTCATCGAGCGGCGATTCGCCGTCGCTGATGTCATTGCTGAATTTGATGATCGAATATACATAATAGCCCCCGTAAACGAACAGTCCAAGTACGATTACGATGGTCACGCTGAGCAGGATTTTTCTGATACGGACGGTCAAGAGGGATCTTCCTTTCATGGTCGGTAAAGTATGTTGCACGAGCTCAGTCAGCATACATCCTGCGATGAGCGGATGTGCGGAACAGAAGTCGGCGCAACCTCTGCAAACAGCCGTTAGCACAGAGGTGTGATCGCTTCGGTCAATCGTATGTTTTCCAATTCCGATTGCCAAGAGTCAACTTATCAGGCCGGGTCAACAGGAACACCAGACTGGCACTCCGATCGTCCGCCAGGGGTTCGGTTGCATCTGGTGTTGGTTGATATACTCACGGCGTGATGCCGTACTATCCAGTTGACGTTTCAAACACCTGAATGGTATGCAATATCATGGTCAAACCGTAAAACTGCAATTATACTTATTATAAAAGTTCAACGAATCATGAGCAAGTTGGCATCATGGGCATGGTGATGTACCGCAGGACAGGATGCGGACGTGCTTACGTTGGTTTTTTGTTAAGGAGGTTAACCAAAATGGTGGTATTACAGTTGGGGGAGCAGGTGCCTGACTTTGAACTCCCGGCTGCAGGCGGCAAGAAAGTGAAATTGTCGGACTATCGGGGGCAGTATGTGGTGTTGTATTTCTATCCGAAAGATATGACGGCATCATGCACCACTCAGGCTTGCAACTTCCGCGATTATCATCCCGAGTTTGTCCGAATGAATGTGGCGGTCATCGGTGTCAGCACTGATCCGGTTAACCGGCACGAGAAATTCGCGGACAAGTACGGGCTTCCGTTTGTGTTGTTGTCCGATGCGGATCATCAGGCGGCTGAACGGTACGGCGTCTGGCAGCAGAAGAAGCTGTACGGCAGAGAATATATGGGAATCGTTCGTTCCACCTTCGTCATCGGCAAGGATGGCGAGCTGCTGAAGGAATGGCGCCAGGTGAGAGTGAAGGGCCATGCGGAAGAAGTGTTGGCATATATACGGTCGCTGGAATCCTGATGCGGATGAGGCCGGCGCCGGGGACAAGAAGCAAACAGACTCGATAGATGCTGTTGCAGCGATAGCGTCTCTCGAGTCTTTTTATCTTTTACATCGAAATTTCAAATTTCAATCCCTGCTGACCATGTCCTTGTACTCCTGCGGCGTGCATTGGTACTTGTCCTTGAACAGCTTGATGAAATAGCTTGTCTTCTGGTACCCGAGCTGTTCGGCTACCTCGTATACTTTCAGATTGGTCGTCCGCAGCAGGTGGGCGGCCTGCTCCATCCGCAAACGGTAGATAAACTCGCTGATGCCTTCGCCAGTTTCAAGCTTGTAGATCTTCGACAGATACGATGGATTCAGGTAGACATGGGCGGCGATCTCCTGCAGGTTCGCGTGCTTCAGGTGGTCCGTCACATACTGTTGAACCTGCCGGATCACTTCCTTGCGATTGTCTTGCTGGTCAGTGGCAGCGGCCTGCTCGAGGATGTCGAGGATGCGCCAGGTCCAATCGCGCAACTGGGCGATCGTGTGGAAATGAACCCCGACGGTGAACCGGTTATACTCATCCGGCAGCAGCTCGGCGAGCCATTGCTTCTTCTTGTGCACGGCATAGCTGATCGAGCTGGCGATCGCATAATAAACCTCCAGGATATGCTCGTGAGAATCTCCCCAATGCTCCTCCAGTTCCGCGAATGCGACGGACAGCTTCTCCCGGAGCGCTTCCCATCTGCCGGCTTCGAGCAGATGCATGAGTAATGGCGGCTCATACAGCTGCGACAGATGCCGGGCGGCACCCCGATCATGCACATGGCCAGGCGAGAGGATGATCAGTTCCCGGTCATTGCCGATGCGCTGAAGAAACTGGATGATCAGCGTATCGTACGTCGTTGCCACTTCTTCCGGGAAGCGCACGAGATCACTGATCATGGCGGAAATTGTGCCTTTCAGATACAGCCTCACATAATACTGCAGCATGGAAGTCTTCCGCTCGATCTTCTCCAGCAGCGCGTCCTGAGCGGTCGCAGCGGCTTCTCCGGCCGCAGGACCAGCAGCGGCTGCAACCATCGAATCAGCCAATGGGTCGGCAGTGTCATCCGGTTTCGTCTGGATCAGGAACACCCAGTAATCATGCTCCTCCTTCGCATACCACAGATGGAACTCATCGCCGAAGATTTCCTCTGCCATATTCGTTACCGCGTATTCGATCAGTGAAATGTCGTTGCGGTCATATTGATCGAAATAGTCTTCCAAACGGATCAACATCATGCAAACCGGATTGTCAGGCGACAGGGGAAGACGCAAGACCCCAAGCTTGTTCGCCAACTCATCCGCCTTGAACTTGCGGCCTCCGAGCAGCTCGACGAGCAGCGAGCGGCGCAAGATCGGCAGGTTCTCTTCCAGCGATTGCAGCGCCTTGCGCGTGGAGGATACCTCCCGCCACCAATCCTCCAGCTCGCCTACCGCCTTCTGCACAGCAGCGAGCAGCTCCTCGTCCGATGCCGGTTTCAGCAGATAGTCGCTCACCTGGTTCGCCAGCGCAGTGCGTGCATACTCGAAGTCCGAATACCCGGACAGCAGGATCAGCTTGACGTTCCGCCACGCGGCGCGCACCCGCTCAATAAACTCCAGGCCGGACATGCCGGGCATCTTGATGTCAGTGATGACGACATCGATCGGCTCCGTGCGCATGATCGCAAGCGCCTCCTGGGCGGAGTATGCCTTGAACACCTTGCTGATTCCGACCGTCTCCCAGGGCAGCATATGAGCCAGATCGTCCGCCAGATCGATCTGGTCATCCACGATCAACAGTTGATGCATCGCGTTCTCTCCTTATCCCGATTGTAAAAGTGGTTCAGCGAATCGCGGTTCTTCCAACGTCTGATTCCGCGGCCAGCGCAGCTCGACGAGCACACCCGAGTCTTCGCGCGGTCTGAACTCCATATCCGCCTGCGGGCCGAACTGCAGTCTGAGGCGTTGCCTGATGTTCCACAGCGCGCAACCGGATTCGTCATCCGGGGTATGCTCGATCTCATGCCGCACTTTCTCCAGCTCTTCTTCGGACATGCCGGCGCCGTTGTCAATCACCTGAATCACGTAGTAATGCTCGTTCTGATCCGCGTATACGGCGACCATCCCGTCGCGGTCGATCTTCTCGATCCCGTGGACCACAGCGTTCTCGACGAGCGGCTGCAAGAGCAAGCGTGGGATCTCCAGATCCTCCATCGATCGGGGGACACGGGTCTCGTACTGCAGATGATGGATATGCATCTGTTGAATCTTCAGGTAGCTCTCGATCAACTCCAGCTCCTCGCGCAGCGTGGCAGTTTGCTTCTCGAGCCGTGTGGTGTAACGGTAATATTTGCTCAGATGCAGCGCCAGCTCCATGACCGATTCCTTCTTGCCGAGACGCGTCAAGCTGCGGATGAGGGCGAAACAGTTGTACAGGAAATGCGGATTGATCTGCGACTGCAGCTGTTTCAGATTGGCTTCCCGCGAACGCAGCTGTTCGACGTACACTTTCTGGATCAGTTGCTCGATCTCGGCAGCCATCTCGTTGAACCGGTCGAACAGGAAGTCGAATTCGTTGTTCGGACGGTTCGTCAGGCGAACCGAGTAGTCGCCGATCTTCAGCTTGTGCACGCTGCGGATCAGCTGCAGGATCGGTTGCTGCACCTTCTTGTACAGCATATAGGCGGCGAATATGCTCATCAGCAGCAAAAGCCCGATCGAGCCGTAGAACAGGTTGCGGCTGGTGATGATCGGCCTGGTGATGGTGTCGATCGGCACATAATCGATGACATGCCAGCCGAGCGACGGAACCTCCCGCACGTTGATCAGATATTTGGAGCCGGACAGCTCTATGATCCGATTGTTGTACGCTGCGGCATCGCCTGCGCTTAGGAGTTCAACGATGCTCTGCGTCAGGGCGTCGTTCGGGGTGCTGTTCGTGACGATTCGTCCGTCTGGCGCGAGAAGGAACGGGTCGCCATTGCCGCCAAGCTTGAACGTATCGAGGTCGCGCACCAGTTCCTCGAGATTAAATGACATCTCGACGACCAATCCGGCCTTATCCAGACTCGTATACATCGGGTGGACAAGATGGCGGATGAACCGCTCGTCCTTGTAGCCGAAGTTGGAAGTAGAGTTCGCATGCAGCTCCCAGCTGTTGGTATATCGCGACTTCAGAACTTCCCGATCAAATTCAAGCAGGGAGGAGCTGGTCGACACCATCTCCCCGTTCTCGGGAGACATGATGCTGTATTGCGTGTCCCATTTGCCTGCGGCATTGAGGAGTTGCAGGCGTTCGAGCATGCGCAGCTTCTCCGAGTAGCGCTCATAACCCTTCAGCAGGTGCACCGTGCGGAGCTTCTGGATATGGATGTCCTGGCTGAGCAGCAGCCCGAGCCGGAAGATGTCGTTCAGCGACGATTCGAGCTCGCTTGCGAAGAGGATGATGTCCTTCTCCTTCAACTCGGTGATCTCACTGTGCAGAACATCCATGCTGACCTTGTTTGAAAACGAATACAGAACAAGAACCGGGATCAGGATGGCGATCAGAAATCCGATCATCTTCGTGAAAGTGCTGCGGTGCCACGGCATTTGATGACTCTCCTTCTCACCATGAAAAGTATAAAAAGTGGTATCATTCCAAAAACCTTGGTCTATAGCCGGATGATGCCGGTTGTTAAAATAAAGGAAGCCGGTTGATCAATTCAACTATGACAAAAAGAAAACAAAAGATCAACAAAAAATTCAATAAATGGTGATATAAGGGGGATTGGCATGTCGTCATACCCGCAACACAAGGAAAATAACAGAAGAGAAAAATTCCATCTCACCTGGCCGCTGCATCTCATGCTCCTGCCTGCGGTAGTGGTCGTCATCCTGTTCGCCTATGTGCCGATGTTCGGGCTTGTTATGGCGTTCCAGGATTTCAAGCCGTATGAAGGCATCTTCGGCTCTCCGTTCGTTGGCTGGAAGCATTTCGAATTTATGTTCCAATACCCGGACAGCAAACAGGTCATCATCAATACCTTCGTCATCTCCGGGCTGAAGATCATCTTCGGACTTATCGTTCCGTTCCTGTTCGCGCTGATGCTGAATGAAGTGCGCAAGCTCGTGTTCAAGCGGGTCGTTCAGACGCTGGTTTATCTGCCGCATTTTATCTCGTGGGTCATCCTTGGCGCGATCCTCGTCGATATGCTTGGCAGCGACGGCATCGTCAACAGCACGCTGAAGGCCATCGGGCTGAAGCCGGTGTTCTGGCTGGGCGACGGGGACTGGTTTCGCTTCACGGTCGTCATCAGCGACATCTGGCAGAACTTCGGGTTCAATACGATCGTCTTCCTCGCGGCGCTGTCCGGTGTGAATCCGTCGCTCTATGAGGCGGCAGAGGTGGACGGCGCGAACCGCTGGAAGCAGACGCTGCACATCACGGTGCCGGCGATGGTGCCGATCACCGTCGTCGTTGGCACGCTGTCCCTCGGCAACATCCTGAACGCCGGCTTCGACCAGATCTTCAACCTGTATACGCCGCTCGTCTATGACAAGGGCGATATTATCGACACGTTCGTTTATCGCACGGCGATTCTGAACGGCCAGTACAGCTTCGGCACGGCCGTCGGCATGTTCAAGTCCGTTGTCGGCATGGTGCTGATCATCATCTCGTACCGGCTCGCGTACCGTTATGCGAACTACCGAATCTTCTAAGGGGAGTGGCTAGGGAGTGTATTATAAAACGAGAGGCTACCAGGTTTTCACCTTCATCAATTACACCTTGCTGGTGCTGATCAGCTTGAGCTGCATCCTGCCGTTCATCCACATCCTCGCCGTCAGCTTCAGCGGCAGCGCCCCGGCCAATGCCAATCTCGTGACGCTATGGCCGATCGATTTCAATACCGATGCGTATGCGCAGACGATCAAGAATCCGAACTTCCACCGCGCGCTGTTCATCGCCGCCGAGCGTACGGTACTTGGCACCGTGCTTGGCATGGCGGTCATCACCCTTGCTGCCTACGCGCTGTCGAAGGACCGGTCTTTTTTCCGCACGAGGCATTATTATACCTGGTTCTTCCTCATCACGATGCTGTTCAACGGCGGGATCGTGCCGTCCTATATGGCGATTCGCGAGTACGGACTGATGAACTCGATCTGGGCGCTGATCCTCCCGCCGGCGGTCAACGTCTTCAACATGGTGCTGCTGATGAACTTCTTCCGCAATGTGCCGAAGGAGCTGGAGGAAGCGGCGGTCATCGATGGCGCGGGCCAATTCCGCACGCTGACCAGCATCTATCTGCCGATCTCGCTCCCGGCGCTGGCTACGATCTCGCTGTTCACGATGGTATTCCATTGGAACTCGTGGTTTGACGGACTGCTGTACATCTCCGATTACCGCAACTATCCGCTGGCTACCTTCTTGCAGACGGTAATCGTGCAGCAGGACTTCAACCAGATCAACCCGGATGTCAATGTTCTGAAGAACATCTCGCAGAGGACGGTCAAGTCCGCGCAGATCTTCATCGGCACGCTGCCGATTCTGCTCGTCTACCCGTTCTTGCAGAAATATTTTGTGAAGGGGATCGTGCTGGGCGCGGTGAAAGAATAGGCAGATAAATTGGCATCAATATAAATTAAATGGCATTTATTCTATATATTGGTTTGAATTATATTAAAATCGATCAATTTCAAATCTATCTTTCTGGGGGAATGAGGATGAAGAAATGGTTACTGGCGGCGCTGGCCCTGATCATGACATTCACGCTGGCTGCCTGTACGTCCGGAGGGAACGGAGCTCCCTCTGCTGCCAATAACGATGGAGGGAGCGGGAACAGAGGCAGTTCGACAGGAAGCAGCAACGTTGGCAGCGGAAGCGGAGGTTGGAACGGCACGAAGTATGATCCGCCGATCGTCCTGACGACCGTGAAGGGACTCGACCAGAACGCGGCGGTGTTCAAGGAAGGCGAGACGATCGAGGACAATGTGCATACCCGCCTGATCAAGGAGCGTCTCGGCATCGAGATCAAATACAACTGGATCGTCACCAACACGAACGACGGCTACAAGAACAAGCTGCGCCTGGAGCTGTCGTCCGGCGGAGAGATGCCGGATGTCGTCGTCTATCGCGGCGATATGGAAACGGTTAATCTGCTCATCGATTCCGGACAGTTCATGGCGGTGGACGAACTGCTCGAGCAATACGCCGGCGAGGAGTACAAGAAAGGGCTGGAGCTCGACCCGACCATCTGGTATCCGATCACGCGCGACGGCAAGAAGATGGCGCTGCCGATTCTCGATTACGCTTACAACGGCGATCAGGCGCTGTGGATTCGTGAGGACTGGCTGCGCAAGCTGAATCTGAAGGCGCCGACTACGTTGGAGGAGATGGAAGCGGTGATGGACGCATTCGTCAACCAGGACCCGGACGGCAACGGTGTCAAGGATACGATCGGACTTGCCGCAGGCTTCAAGAATGGGTTCAATAACTGGATGACCGACATCGGCTTTGTGTTTGGCGCATTCGGCACGATGCCTGGCCAGTGGAACATGACGGAAGACGGCACCTTGATGTTCGGCTCGATCGATCCGAGAGCGAAGGATGCGCTGCTCACGCTCAACAGATGGCTGGAGAGAGGCTATATTCATCAGGATTCCGCATTGAAGGATGAGGTAGGAGGATCGGAGTTCTTCACCAAAGGGCAAGCTGGCATGATGGTCGGACCGAACTGGATCCCCGACTGGCCGCTGCCTGATCTGAAGCGGAATGTGCCGGAAGCTGAGTTCAAGGCATATCCGCTCCCTGCCGGCCCGACTGGACTGATCGGCTCGAATGGCGGCAACCCTCCGGTGAACGGGTATATCTTCATCAACAAAAATTCCAAGCATCCCGAAGCGATCCTTCATTATTACAACTGGTTCTTCGACAACATGGCCAACCCCGAGCCGGGCAGCGAGTTTGAGAACGGCTTCGCCGAAGGATACGACTATGCGATCTTGCCGGATGGCTCGATCACGAGCGACGTCGCGGGCCATCGCGAGTTGTTCCCGGGCAATGTAGACGACCAGATCGTCAACCCGATCTATTACACGCTCACATATGAAGGAGCGCGTATCCCGACGCTCTATGCGGAAGCGATGGTGAAGCTGGCGAATGGTCACCCGCCTGAAACGCCGTATGAGAAATCGCTCGCATCCTACCGGACGAAAGAAAATATCAACGCGATGAAAGTGATCATGGACCAGAAAGATATTCGCATGAAGAATTACTATACGGGACCGCTGACGGAGACGATGCAGAGCAAGAATGAACTGCTGAGCAAGATGGTCAACGAAACCTACACGAAGATCGTTTATGGGCAGGCCCCGATCGAAGAATTCGACACGATGGTGCAGAACTGGCTGAATTCCGGCGGCGAGACGATCACGCAAGAAGTGAACGACTGGTATAACAGCGTGAAATAGTTAAGGAAGTTAAACATCCCGTGCGTCCACCCGGACACACGGGATGTCTATTTGAGTCTTATAGAAAGTATAACTTCCCATACATTCTCGTAAGACATAAGAAATACCAAGCTGCCACCGGCATCCTAAAGGACTTGGCGCCAGCCAGGTATTTCTTTATTCAACTTGGCAGTTGGATAGGAAGCCATACTTCACTGTACACGTTATCGGATGTGCCGCTGTCATGCCTCGTGTATGAGATGCTTGGCCGATTGGCGGTTTCATAACCTGATGAAAGCAACCATTCCGTGTAGATCCTTGCCATCGTATCCTGCAGCGCAGAAGGGAACGGACCCCGAATCGGGAAGATCGCCCACAGTCCTTCCTCAACCGTGATCTGTTCCAGATCATCGTAAGGATTGTCCTGCGTTGTGGCGAATCCGATCATATGCGTCAAGTATCCTTGCTCCTCCAGGCAACCTTCATCAAAGTCGTATGAGACATTGAGCACGTAATGAGGGTATAGATCCTCGAGCCTGTGCATCTCTTGCCTTTGCCGCTCCGTAATGGATTGTGCCAGTTCGACGATCGCCTGATTCACTCCCTCGAACTGAATCGGCACACGCTTCGATACTCCTACGATGTTGAACCTCGCTTTGTGTTCGATCTTGAATTCCATGGATACTCCACCTCTGATATCGATATAGAACGTAAACTTGGGAAACGACTTCTGAATCTTGTTCTTGACCACTTCCGAAGGCAAAAAGCCGCACCATTCACGAAAAGCCCGGGAGAAACCGTCGATCGAGCTGTACCCGTATTTGAAGGCGAGGTCGGTCACTTTGGCTCCGTTGATCAGTTCTGCATTGGCTGCTGACAGTCTCCTGTTGCGGATATACTCATTCAGCGTCATGCCAGCCAGATAAGAGAACATGCGCCTGAAATGATAATCGGATAACCCGGTAATGGACGAAACCACGTCTCCCGGCAGATCTTCCGTCAGATGCTCCTCGATATATTGCATCAACTGATTGAATCGTTGCAGCATGTGTTTCCCTCCTTCACAACAACATCTTACCTTATCGATCCGCGGATGTACTCGACATTATGCATACGGCTTATGTCGGTTTCGGTGCCGGAGATAAGCTGCATCGGGGGATCGTCTCTGTTCGTGAACCAATCTTGTATATGCAACTGTATATGCAACGCCTGATGATGAGCAGGCGGGAAACTGGCCAGGTTGCCAACCATCCTGCAGCCGATCCGCGATTCGGCAGAAGAAGCGATAGTGTCTATTGAGGGTATGCCTGCAACATGCCGGGATGACATCTCGTCTGGATAGACGGAGATATGGGGCTGACGGGTTTCGGATGCTGATGCAGATAACCATATCTGTCCATCGGATCTATGGTATTGTTAGAGTGTAGAGGAAAAATTCGGATGAAGTGGTGAGAGCGTGATCAGAAGGATAATGTTGCTGGCAACATTCGTGCTATTCCTGGCCGTTATCGTGCAGATCTATCTGGATACGAATTTCTTCAAGGTGGTTGAGGTTCAGTTTCAGACGAAGAAGATTCCGAGCGGGGAGGAAATCAAGATCCTGCAGATCAGCGACCTGCATAACAAAGTGTTTGGCCGGGACAATGAGCCGCTGGTCGAGGCGATTCATCAGGCGGGGGCGGATATCATCGTGATCACCGGGGATCTGATCGACAGACGCACGGATGATCTCGGACATGCGTTCTCGCTCATTGAACGAATGACAGCCCGGCATCAACATGTGTACTTTATCAACGGCAATCATGAAAATGCGAGCCCTCTTCGCCAGGAACTGCTCGACGGATTGGCTGAGCGCGGCGTCATTGTATTGAATAACCAGAACGTCGAGATGACCGTGCGGAATACGACGTTTCATCTGGTCGGAGTCGATGACGGACCGAAGAGGAATCTCGACGCAGCGTTAAATGGAGTTGACCTGGACCGTTATCTGGTCTTGCTGTCCCACAGGCCGGATATCGTTGCCAGGTATGCGGACAATCCGGTGGATCTGATCCTGAGCGGGCATACGCATGGGGGGCAGGTTCGACTGCCGTTTATTGGCGCGATCTACGCGCCGAATCAGGGGCTGTTCCCGAAGCTGGACAAGGGGACGTACCGGATCATCGGAGACAGGTATCTGTACATCGACAGCGGCCTGGGCACCACCCATCTGCCTATCCGCTTCCTGAACAAAAGCCAGATGTCTCTGATCAGGATCGTTGGCAGCGAGTAGCGGATCGGGGCGTATGGCAGGCAAGGCCAATGTGACTGTGATGCGCTCGATTGGTTAACGACGTAAATGGTGTGGCCAGACAGCAAACGGACGCGCAGGATGGCTCGGATGAAAGAGCTGTCAACCAGGCGCCGGACGATGGTCAAACATGCACGAGCCAGCCGGCTGCGAGCACAGCGATACCGACGATGGCGACGAAAATTTCGGTCCAGACAATCGAGGTTTTCATCAAACGGCCGGCGATCAGATTCAGCGCGCTATGTACAGGAACCAGCAGCAAGACAAGCCAGGGTTGGAACGCAAGGAGCAGGGCGGCCCCTATGTGAAATGCGCTCGCTGTCACGCGTTCGATTACCCCTACAAGCGGGCTGAGATCGGTGCGCATCCCTTGCTGCTCCATCATCTTGCGCGCTTCAGCGGATTTCTCGTCCGTGCCATTCGCGATCACCAGCATCATGATGCCGTTGATGGCGGCGTAGACGACTTCAATCGCTGCCCAGCCTTGACCGACCGACAGGGCGTTTGAGAGTGTGAAGGAAGTGAGCGCCAGCACGATCAGCCTAACGATTTCCTCCAGCGGCCCGGAGGAGCTGACGACGATGAGCTGGGCGGACGGTTTGGCTAATCTGCCTGCGATAAGTGCGACTGGAGAGCGCAGGATCAGGGCGGCCAGCCAGCCGAGCGCGCCGATGCCATACGCTCCCCAATGGATCGGATGTCCGAGGAAGCTGAAGACCAGGGCGTATGCGATCGGGACCGCAATGTAGAGCGGCAAGTAAGGGATGAACGATCTGATGCTGTTGGACGGTTTGGTCATGTTGATTGCTCCTTTGCAGTGGGATGGTCTGTAGGTTCCGGTATTGCGATGACAGCCAGGTTGCGCAGCAGTCTGCCCGCTCCCGCGCTGTTCGCGCTGGCCCGGTTGATCAGTTCGCGGATCTGCATCAGCAGCTCCATAAATTCCTCATCGTTCAGATAAACGGACATCTTCCGATAGCTCACTCCGTCTGCATAGACATCGTAATGCTCCTGCGCGAGATACCTCCCGAAATCATTGATGAGGCTGGACAGATAGGTCAAGAACAGCCGCATATGCTCCTCGCTGCTCACCTCCTGCACATCTTCCTTCCCCAATACGGCATTGCCTTCCGGAAGCGAATAGATCTTCTCCACGGCGCCGCGAACCTGCCGATGATTCTCCACGGTCAGTATGCCGCCCCTGGCGAGAATGCCGAGCTGCCGATACAAGGTAGCTTGCGGAATGTCGGCAAGCTGCTCGGCGATCTGCTGCGGAGTCATCTTGCCTGTACCTGCCAGCAGTGTGATGATGCGGATGCGGACAGGGTGCAGGATGAGATCGGCTTTGCTTATGTTCATGCTCATCATCCTCCTTGTCAGCCTATTGTTATCAATAATGATAATAATACAAAAATCGATAATAATCAACAGGATGCAGCAACCCAATCTATCAGGTCTATTTCTCGCGGTCTATCCATATAATTCTAGCAATCGGGCGGGCATGGAGGGAGAACGGATGAAGCTGAAAGCTGTGAGAAACAAGCGCCGTAAATGGTGGAGGAGAAGGGCAGCGTTGCTGCTTCCGGTGATGTTGTTGATTTTATATATACATGCGGGTGATGTGATAGAAGCGGGCGGTTCCGTGAGATGGTCGGGCTATGACCGGGCGGTTGGACCTGTCATTGTGCAAGAGGTGGTGGACGGAAATAGACAGGCTGCCGCAGGAAATGCTGCTGGAGGGTTGGATCTGGCGCTTGCGGATCGGCAGGCAGGTGCGGAATGGAGCGCAGAGGAGCAGAAGGAAATCTATCGGAGGCTGGCTGCTGGTGAATTGGTGACAGACCGTGGGAATCAGCCTTCTCGAATACCGGACAAACCAACCGTTTATCTGACGTTTGATGACGGGCCTTCGGGGTTGACACCGAACGTGCTTGACATACTGGCCGAGGAGAACGTGAAGGCGACTTTCTTCGTGCTGGGCAGTCTGGTTGAACGTTACCCGGATGCGACGAAACGGATCGTCGATGAGGGACATGCCATCGGCAATCATTCCTATGATCATGTTTATGAGAGGCTGTATACCGATTTTGCCGAGTTTTTCAAACAGGTGACGCTAACGGATGAGATCATCTGGCGTACAACCGGAGTGCGGACTCCGCTGTTTCGTGCGCCAGGGGGGACGTACCGCCATTTTGATCCTTTCTATTCTTACTATATGGAACAGGCGGGATATGCGGTTTACGACTGGGATGTGGACAGCGGCGATTCGCGGCGGAAGGACGTGACTGCATCGGAGATCATCGCCAATATTACAGGCGCAACGCTCAAGCATGAGATGATCGTGCTGCTCCATGACGGCGGCGGACATGAGGAGACAGTGCAGGCGCTTCCGGAGATTATCCGGCACTTCAAGAGATTGGGTTACCAGTTTGCTGCGCTGGACGATTCGGTTGAGCCGCGCCAGTTCACGCTGGGGAGTCTGAAGTGGAAGCGGTCGATGAGTTGGCAGGAGCATGTTCAGAATATGGAGTGGGTCGCTGCTTTTCGCTCGACGAGGGAGAGTATTCATGAAGCACCGGTAAATGAAGAGCGTCTGATGCTGATGGTGAATGGGCAACGGTATGTTCTGGAGTCGGAAGATTTCTACGTGCTGGACGGCCACTACCAGGTGAAGCTTGCAAGACTTGCAAAGGTGTTGGGAGCGGGCCTGATCAAGCGAGCGGCGGCATGCTGTGTGAATCCGCCCTTCCTGATGAATGGAGGCGGTCTTGCGTATGAGCAGCCGGACTCCTGGGGGATGACGGGGCATCTGTCGGGTGAGAGGCTGCAGACGGCGCTGCTGGCGCTTGCCACGGTCAAGGATGGGAGGCTGTACCTGCCTCTGCGCAAAACCGTGGAGATGTTGGGTGGATCGATCTCTTCTTATGGTCTGGGCCGTGATGTCAGGGAGATACAAGTGCGGATATAGGACTGAGGAGATGTTGGGTGGATCGATCTCTTCTTATGGTCTGGGCCGTGATGTCAGGGAGATACAAGTGCGGATATAGATTTCAGGGGGGGTGGAGACTCCTGGATGCCAGGTTATTTGGGAAGGAGTGCGCAGTAGATTTCCTTGGTCTTATAGAAAGTATAACTTCCCATACATTCTCGTAAGACATAAGAAATACCAAGCTGCCACCGGCGTCCTAAATGACTTGGCGCCAGCCAAGTATTTCTTTATCATGGTCCAGCAAGCAGAGCAGTCCCAATCGTCGGTACTCGGAGAGAAAGCCTGTTTTAAGCAAAGGCAGCTTCTTAAGTCATGCCAGCAGATGATGATATATAGCGTATGAACGGTTGTTGTTGGATATAGTAGGAAGACATCCAGGCATGTTTGCTGAACACATGCCTTTCATCATCCAACTATTTGGGAGAAATGATGGATTTTCCCGATTCAACAATCAGACCCGCCGTGTGTTCCTTCTGATAGGGTTAAGATGGTTGCAATCAGTCAATACTGATAGCGAGATTCGTATATTAGGAGGATGACGAGCCATGCGTTCATCACTATCGGTGATTGGATTTGATCAGCAACATGAACTTATCAAAAGCATGATCGATAATGTCGAGAGAGTGATCAGAGGGAAACGAGAGACGATCAGGACGGCGATGATCGGGCTGATCAGCGGCGGGCATCTGCTGCTGGAGGATGTGCCGGGTGTCGGCAAGACGGTGCTGGCGCGGGCGCTCGCCCAGACGGTCAGCTGCACGCTGAAGCGCATCCAGTTCACGCCCGATCTGTTGCCTTCGGATATAATGGGAGTTTCCATCTACAATCAGAAGCTGCAAGATTTTCAGTTTCGGCCTGGTCCGATTATGGCGAATTTCGTGTTGGCGGATGAGATCAACCGGACTTCACCGAAGACGCAGGCAGCTCTCCTGGAAGCCATGGAGGAGCAGCATGTGACGGTGGACGGCGTAACCTATGAGCTGCCGAAGCCGTTCATTCTGATGGCGACGCAGAACCCGATCGAGCATGAGGGGACGTTCATGCTGCCGGAAGCGCAGCTGGATCGCTTCATGCTGAAGCTTTCGATGGGCTATCCGGATACGGATGCGGAGATGGATATGCTGGAGTTGACGGCAAGGAAACATCCGATCGAGACGCTGAGGCCGATCATCAGCAAGGAAGAACTGCTCGAGCTGCAGAAGCGCGTGAGGGAGATCCATGTAGACCGCTCTTTGCGCGAATATATCATCCGGCTCGCCCAGCTGTCGCGGGAGCATCCCGCTGTCTTGCTCGGCGCAAGTCCGCGGGCTGCCGCGGCTCTGATGAGAGCGGCGCAGGCGAGAGCGATGATGGCGGATCGGGGGTACGTCATCCCTGATGATGTCAAGGCGATGGTGAAGCCGGTATGGGCGCACAGGCTGATCATGAAGGCAGACGCAAGAGCGAGGGGCAGGGATCAGGCAGCGATTCTGGAAGAGTTGTTGCATCGGGAGCCGGTCCCGAATTTTCGCCAGGCGGCCGGTGAGGGGCGATGACACGCGCTGTGAGCGAGAATGCCGTACGCGTCGTTCCAGGCTTAGCGGGGCAAGCAGCGTGGCTCCTGTGTACGGCTGCAGCCTGGTATTGGGCGCTCGTCTATGGCGGGCAGGCAGCCTGGTTCGTTGCGGTGACTGGCGGAACGCTGATGCTGTATGCGTTGATCGCGCACATCGGGCTGGCGCAGAAACCATCCCTGGCTCGTGAGGTATCGCAGCACGAGGTGCATGCGGGAGATCCGATCAGGGTGGCGCTGTCGATCAATAGTCAGGGGCGATGGTTTCCCCTGGTTTGGGTCATCGTGAGGGATGAGCTGAAGGGGCCGGACGGGAAGCTGGTGTTTGTTGCGCAGGAGATGATATTCCTCGGATTCCGCAGGAGGATCGAGTACGTCTATGAGATCCCTCGGTTAAGGAGAGGGATCTATACATTCGGGGCGGCGACGATCGAGGCGGCGGAGCCGCTCGGCATCGTCGGCCGCCGCTGGAGGATGGACGGCGCAAGTCCGCGCCGTCTGACGGTGTATCCGCAGCCGCTTGCCGAGGCTGCGCTGGAGATGCCGCGGCGCTCCGGCGATAGCCGGGCCGCGGCTATGGCGGCGGCGATGATCGAAGCATCGCCGCTCATCAGCACCGTGCGCGAGTATGCGCACGGTGATCCGCTGCAGCGCATCCACTGGCGGAGTACGGCTCGCACGGGCGAGCTGAAGACGAAGGAGCTGGATGCGCTGCAGCACGGCCGCGTCGCCGTCGTCCTCGACGACGCGGCGCGGAGCTACGGGCGCGGGCACATGGCGCGCGCCCGGTTCGAGACGGCGGCAAGCGCAGCTTGCGCCGTCGTGTACGACGCCAAGCGGCACGGCTTGGCGGTTGAGCTCTGCTGCGGCACGCAGGTGGCCGCAGCAGAGGCGGAAGCGCCCGCCCCGGCGGGGCGGCGGGCGCTGGAGCTGCTCGCGCGGGCGGAGCCGCGCGGAGCGGCGGCAGTCGGCGACGTGCTGCGGCGGCGCGCAGCGCGTCTTCAGCCGGAGGTGCCGCTCATCGTCATCACGCCGCGGCTCGATGAGCAGCTTGCGGATATGCTCGCCATGCTGCGCAAGCGCCGCATCGCCGTGACTCTTCTCTGCATCGGACATGCTGGGAACGAACGAACAGATGTGCGGGGAGATACTCGTATGCCGGTTCTCAGCACGGCGAACAAGGATCACGCGGCTGGCGAAAGCATGTCGGACAAGGGTTCATCGCGCGTCCAGGCAACGGCCGATCAACCGTTGGCTGAAGAGGAGCTCCTGCTGCGACACTTGGAGATTCTGGGCTGCCGCACGAAAGTGATCACCCCGCAGTCTGCTCCTGAGTCTCCGGTTGCCGCGCGAAGCGAAGATCGCATGCCGGGAGGTGTCGTTCGTTATGGTTGACTCTGTCAGAGCGTTCCAAACCTCTTCATCGCAGGATTCGGCTCCGCCCCAGGTTGAACCAGGCAGCTTGCGTACGGAAGCCGAAGACCTGCCGGATTCACCTTCTAGTCAACGATACCAGCTTGATCGGAGAGACATGCGGCAGCAGGTCAAACATCGCAACCTGTCTGAACCTGAATATTACCCATGGCTGACGATGGGGATCGCATCCCTGATGCTCTTCTTTCTGCTCGTGGAATGGCTCCGGCCGATGCAGCAAGCGTCAGCCATCACGCAAGTTTACTTGCTGGAACCTTTTCAACTCGCCTTGTTTGGTTTCGTGGCGCTCGATTATCTGCGCATCCATGGCTTGCTCTTGTGGCCGCTGAAGTTGGCTGTGGCGCTGCTCGTGATCAGTGTGTTTTACTATGACAGCTATCTGTATGAGCGGGCATGGTGGGATAAATACATAGCAATAACCCTGCAAGATATCGAATCGTTGGCAAACAATCATACTTCAGCGTTAAGCGGTGAGAACCGGACATTGCTCCTGCTCATCGGATCGTCTCTGGTGATCTATTCCTTGCATTACATTGTGGTACGCCGCCAGTATGTTGGCTGGTTCGTCGCTGTGACGATCGGCTATCTGGCGGGGCTGCAGATCCTCTTCGGCCTCCCGACAACCTCTGGCATTCTGGTCAGCCTGGCCGCAGGTTTGCTGATGATCGTACTGCTCCAGCCGGTGCGCTGGCGGTCGATCCTGAGTATGACGGAGCAAGAATCGGTGGCAAATGGTGATTCGGCGAGCGGAAGGCGAGGTCATCGGGCAGGCAGTGAATCAGCGAACACGGCACGGGGCAAGGAAACAAACGGCGAGTCGGACAACCTGTCACTGAACCAGTCAACAGGCGGGAAGTCTGCGCTTGCGGCACGGGGCACGTCGGCAAGCAAAGGAATTCATAACACGACGCCAGATCAGAAGGCAGGCGGAGTGATTCCTGCAACAGCGCTGGGCATGTCTGCTGTCGGAGATTCAACGAAAACAGCCGTTCACGGAGCGACGAGCCTGCTCGCTAGGGCGAGCGCAGCTGCCAAGCCTGCGGCTGGATATGCAGGGGCGATATGCATCGCAGCCGCTGCTCTGACAGCAGGATGGCTGGCAGCGGAGGACCAGCCGAAGCTGTCGCAGCCGCTGCGCTGGAACGTGGCCCAATTTACACAGGATGTGGCGCGATTGACGAATGGAAGATGGTCCATCCCGGCTGGGCAGGATTGGTCGAATCTTGCAAACATCTCCGTGACCGGATTCGCTCCAGGCGATTACGAATTGGGCGGCAGCGTGATTCCGGCGAATTACACGATCTTTACGGCACGTTCCGAGAAAATGACCTATTGGCGAGGCGAGACGAGGGACTATTATGACGGGACTGCCTGGCATGACAAACCGGCCGGGAATGGCGACTCGATCCGGGAGAGCGCAGGATCGGTTGACGGCAAGCCCGATCATACTTCCTTTCTCTTGCCCCAAACACTTATCGAACAGGAGATCCATCTGGACAGCACCGCCGCCATATTCCTGCGGGGAACGCTGTTCGCCGGAGGAGAGATCACGGAAGTTGTTCAGCTTGTCGGCAGCAGCGACGAGAACCTGGACCCGCAGTTATATCCGTTGCAGCGGGACGAGCTGTCGCAGCGTTATGTGATCGATACCGGAGAGGTGGTGCTGGGTTCGTATCGGATCGCCGTGCATCCTGTCCCGCACGACAACCTGGATGCACATCTGATCAACGAAGCTTATCGCGCAGCTGTTGAACAGGGGACAGTCGACAATCCGCAAAAGCAGCAGATCGATGAAGCGCATAGCTCTGCTGAGCCAGCAACCGCCCTCGGTCTGTCCGATGAGGAGCGTCTGCGCTATACGCAATTGCCGGAAATGAGCGAGAGGGTCTACGAACTGGCTGCACAGCTGACAGCCGGGGCGGCGACAGACCTGGACAAGGCGCGGGCGATCGCTGCCTATCTTCGCGCGAACTATGCGTACGATCTGAATGCAACCGAGAAGCCGGAAGGCGTCGAGTTTGTTGAGCATTTTCTGTTCGAGCAACGGGCAGGGTATTGCGATCATTTCTCGACGGCGATGGCGGTGCTGCTGCGCATGAACGGCATCCCGTCCCGCTGGGTGACAGGCTTCGCACCCGGGGATGTGTCAATCGATGAGTACGGCTATGTATGGAGCGAGGTGCGAGCGCTGCATGCCCACTCCTGGGCGGAGGCTTATATCGCAGGGATCGGCTGGGTCGCCTTCGAGCCTACTCCTTCCTATGCGGGAAGTCTCGAAGCTGCTTCTGTCGTGCTGGCTGCGGAATCCTCCGGTTCAAACGATACGTTGTCCGAGCGTGAATGGTGGCAGGGACCAGCCTTGATCCTGGCATCGGAAGTAACGAAGGAGGTTGATGAGATGGATGTAGATTGGCTCGCCTGGCTGGAGATGAAGTGGTCAGACTGGAAGGAAAGCTTGATGTCCATAGCCCGGGTGGAAACGGCGATCTGGGCGGCAATTGCGGCGGCAGCCATCGCGTTGATAGTTATCCTGTTGGTGCTGTTGCGTCACAGACTCACGTACATTCGCCTTGAACGGCGCATCAGCCAGATGGAGCGGCGCGGCGGTACGGCCCTCTTGCTTGAGCTGATGTGGCAGCGCATCATCCGCAAGTACGGGCCGATCCAGCCGGGACAGACGCTGCGCGAGTACGTAGAGGCACTGGAACTGCGCAAGCCGGAGCAACGGGAAGCGCTCGCGGAGCTGGCGCTGCTGTACGAGGCGATCCGGTACGATGCGCGGCTGCCGGAACGCATCTCGCGCGGTCGAATGAGCCGTCTGTGGCGCGAGGCGATCGGATGAGTCGGACGATGTGCGGCAGATAAGCGTCCGGGTGGCTGGTCATGCCGTAAAATCGCAGCGAGCCTGATGCAGCGTCGACCGGGCGAGCAGCTTACGGCATATCAGGCGCACGCGGATCTCTCCGGCGCTGATCGCGTCGGCCGGCGTGCCCGCTGCAATCGGCAGCGCTCGATAGCGGCATGTCCGGATGCCCCACCCCGCCGTTCGGAAACAGCCTTCGGTCGCTCTGCCAAGAGCCCCCGGTTGCTGACGCAAGCCGTACCCCGTACAGTTTTCCGCACTTCCTTGACGTTCACGAACGGCTTTCTATATAATGATGACATTCGATGACAAGCCTCTGAACGCGGAGGTACATATACAGGAGGACGCACATGAACAAGCCTGAAGAAATGATCGTCGTACTGGACTTCGGCGGCCAGTACAATCAGTTAATCGCACGCCGCATCAGGGATCTGGGCGTGTACAGCGAGCTGCTGCCCTATCAGACGTCAGCGGCCAAAATTGCCGAGCTTAAGCCGAAGGGTATCGTATTCTCGGGCGGTCCGGCGAGCGTATATGGCGAGAACGCGCCGCTCGTTGACCCGGGCGTGTATGAGCTCGGCATCCCGATCCTTGGCATCTGCTACGGCATGCAGATGATGTCGCATCAGTTGAACGGCCGCGTCGAACGCGCCGGCAAGCGCGAATACGGCAAGGCGGTCGTCGAGTTCGCCCCGCATTGCCAGCTGGTACAAGGAATGGAGCTGAAGCAGCAGGTATGGATGAGCCATAGCGACCGCGTCTCCGAGCCGCCGGCAGGCTTCATCGTCGACGCGAGCACCGAGCATGCGCCGATCGCGGCGATGAGCCATCCGGAGCGCAAGTTCTATGCGGTGCAGTTTCATCCGGAAGTGGTTCACACGGAATACGGCAACGACATGATCAAGAATTTCCTGTTCAACATCTGCGACTGCTCGGGGAACTGGTCGATGGAAACGTTCATCGAGGATACGATCCGCGACATCCGCGAGCAAGTCGGCGACCGCAAGGTGCTCTGTGCGCTGAGCGGCGGGGTGGATTCCTCCGTTGTCGCGGTCCTCGTGCACAAAGCGATTGGCGACCAGTTGACCTGTATGTTCATCGATCATGGCTTGTTGCGCAAGAACGAAGCCGAGAGCGTCATGGAGACGTTCGTTGGCAAGTTCGACATGAAAGTGGTCAAGATCGATGCCCGCGACCGTTTCCTCAGCAAGCTGCGCGGCGTGGAAGATCCGGAGCGCAAGCGCAAGATCATCGGCAATGAGTTCGTGTACTGCTTCCAGGAGGAATCGGAGAAGCTTGGCAAGTTCGATTTCCTGGCGCAAGGCACGCTCTACACCGACATCATCGAGAGCGGCACGGCGACCGCGCAGACGATCAAGTCGCACCACAACGTGGGCGGACTGCCGGAGGACATCAAGTTCGAGCTGGTGGAGCCGCTGAAGGCGCTGTTCAAGGACGAGGTGCGCAAGGTCGGCGAAGAGCTCGGCCTGCCGCGTGAGATTGTATGGCGTCAGCCGTTCCCTGGACCGGGACTGGCGATCCGCGTGCTAGGCGAAGTGACGGAAGAGAAGCTCGAGATCGTGCGCGAATCCGATGCGATCCTGAGAGAAGAGATCGCCAAAGCGGGGCTCGACCGCAAGATCTGGCAATATTTCACCGCTCTGCCGAACATGAAGAGCGTCGGCGTCATGGGCGATGAACGCACATACTCGTACACCGTCGGCATCCGCGCTGTTACGTCGATCGACGGCATGACGGCAGACTGGGCGCGGATCCCGTGGGATGTGCTGGAGAAGATCTCGGTGCGCATCGTCAACGAGGTCCATAACGTCAACCGCGTCGTCTACGACATCACATCCAAACCGCCGGCGACAATCGAGTGGGAGTAATCGCAGGAATTACTAATCCAACAGATGCGACAGGTGCTGCTATAGCGCCTGTTTTTTATTTGTCTTATAGAAAGTATAACTTCCCATACATTCTCGTAAGACATAAGAAATACCAAGCTGCCACCGGCGTCCTAAAGGACTTGGCGCCAGCCAAGTATTTCTTTATGGCGAAGCAATGCCCAATCACGTCGGAACCAAGTTTCAATATGAATGGCAGATACATCCATGAGGTTGGGTTGAATCACAGATTACCAAACGATTACCAAACATGGAAGTTGACAAGAGGCGCGCGACAGTCTAATTTGATTACAAAAATAACCCAACAAGGTAAATCTCCAACATCAACCGTTTTTTGCCGATTCTCACCATTGACAGCGAGGAGTTCAAGTTCAATGAGTCGCAACCGTGTTTTTGTATTTTTGATGTTTGTTATGGGATTTGTATTGATTGTTTCCAAGGATCATTAATTTGCTCCAGAGAAGATAAACACCGAAACCGGCAGCCCAGACTTGATGATCACATTAACAGAGCAAGGGAAACATTGGCGAGTAGAGGGGTATACGATTGTCAGGCAGGCAGATTCCATATTTCGAGGCGGAGCCAGTTTGATATACCTGGGAGATCTTTCCACCGTCGATGCATCCAAAGGATGCGGTAGCCGGTTCAGGTGCGGAGGAGCGAGCATCGGCAGCGGCATTCGGGTCCCATCACGTGGTAACATCAGAGCCAATCATGGCTGTCCGTCCTGTCCCGACTGCGGTGATCCAGTCGCTCCAGTCTGGCCTTAAGCACGTCGGGCAGGCGATCGAGACGACGATGGAACTGCACGCAGCGGCGCCTGATTCGTCGAAGAAGCTGCTCAAACTGCTGTTCGCAGCCGAGGATCATGTGCGGGAAGCGGAAGTCTGTCTTGCTCGCTCCGCCGGGGAAGGGGTGAGCTTATGATCGACTTGAACTCGATCCTGCAGAAGCATAAGGTGTTCGGTTCGCAGAACGAACCGTTCACCGACCAGACGATCTTCTAAGTGTTCCGGCAGTTCCGCGTTCGCTATCAGCTGGCGCTGATCAAACGAAAATAGTCCCCATCATCCCTTATCACCTCGTCCCCCTACATATCCCACATAAGAGTAGCATTTTCCTGCCCGCGTTAATACCTTAATAATATCTGGGCGTCCGACAGGATGGCAGGACAGCTCCAGGTCTGCTGTCTGCTCACGGATCCAATAACGCTGCAGGGGTGAACATCATGCCATACAATTGGAATGTGAGGAAACATGTGTGGAGGAGCATCCTGTTCGTGGCAGCCGTCCTGGTGCTGTGGCTCGTCAATGCGCGTATCGAGAATGCGGAGGCGCGCAAGCGCACGGACGAAGTGGAGCGCCTGATCGCGGAGCTTCGGGTGATGACGGCGGACATCGCGGAAGCTGGCTGGGCGATGGATGACTCATCATGGCGAAGCTCGTCCGCTTATCAAGAGATGTTGTTGCTGGACGTAAGGTCGATACCGTTCATGCTCCTGCATATCAAGCAGGAGGAAGAGGCAGTGGGGCGTGTCCTCGCGCAGGGGGTTGCAGAGCTGGGAAAGCTCACGCTGACAGAGGCGGACTGGTCGAACCGGGAAGCCTGGAAGTCGGCTTGGGATGCTCATGTTGACAGGGCGGAAGAGCAAGTTCCGATCATCCTGGCTGACCAGCGGTTAAGTGCGACCGAGCAAGCAGATCTGCTCGTGGAACTTGGGGCTCCGGCGATTCCCCATCTGATCGGTGAGTTGCAGACGGGGCGTGGAACTGAGGCGGGCATGATGGCTATACGACAATTGCTGGGACCTTCGAATTATCTGTACCTGCCCAGCCATAACGACAAGCTTCAGTGGCAGCGCTGGGCAAGGTCCAATGCCAAGGAATATGCACCATTGACGTACAAATTCGAATGATTCACTCGTATCCGGCCAAGTTATCTTTGAAAAAAGCGAACATTTCCGAAAAATCCTCTCGGAGTGTTCGTTTTTTCGTTGACAGGCAAGGAGTCTGCTTTTACAATAATACTGGTATCTCACCCGTATGAATGTTATCGACAAACGTATGGGTATGATAGTCTTAAAGACTCACAATTGAAAAATTAATATGTGGAGGTATGTATTTTGTCGAACAATGGAAGTACCGAAAAAGGCCTTGCTCGTTATTTTGAGTTCAGCAAGCATGGTACAAACTTCAGGAGAGAGTTTATCGCGGGCTTAACGACCTTCCTGGCCATGGCGTACATACTGGCGGTCAACCCGAACATCCTCAGCGCAGCAGGACTTGACCCTGAGGCAACCTTTACCGCGACCGCAGTGGCAGCGATCATCGGGACGCTCGTGATGGGCCTCGTCGCCAAGTATCCTGTTGCAACCGCTCCCGGTATGGGGCTGAACGCTTTCTTCGCGTTTGCAGTTGTCGGCGCGATGGGGATTCCTTGGCAAACGGCGCTGGCTGGTGTATTTGTCTCCGGTGTTTTCACCTTTATCCTGGCGCTCACAGGTATCCGCGAGACGATCATCAATGCGATTCCTTCAGGTCTGAAATATGCGGTTTCCGCCGGTATCGGATTGTTCATCGCATTTGTCGGGCTGCAAGGCGCAGGTATCGTCGTGAATGACGATTCGACTCTTGTTGCGCTCGGCGATCTGTCTGACGGCGGCGTACTTCTGGCGCTGTTCGGCATCGTGGTTACGGCTGTTCTGATGACTCGCAAACTGAATGGCGCAATCTTCTATGGTATGGTTATCACTGCGGTAGTTGGCATCATCTTCGGCATCATTCCGCTGCCTGGTCAGATCATCAGCCTTCCTCCGGCACCATCGGCATTCGGTGCTTTCCTGGCTCCGCTGAGCGGCGAATTGATCAACGGCGTATCCTTCTATACCGTGGACATGCTTGTCGTCGTCTTTACGTTCTTCTTCGTCGACTTCTTCGATACGGCAGGAACGCTCTTGGCGACAGCCAACCAGGCTGGTCTGACCAAGGATGACAAGTTGCCAAGAGCAGGCCGCGCCCTTGCTTCGGACTCCGTTGCGACGATCGCGGGTGCGATTGTAGGTACTTCTTCGACAACATCCTATATCGAATCTTCTGCTGGTATTGGTGCAGGCGGGCGTACAGGATTTACAGCAGTATCGACAGCGTTCTTCTTCTTCCTGGCGCTGTTCTTCTCGCCGCTGCTCTCGATCTTCACCGGCCAGGTAACTGCAGCTGCGCTTGTCATGGTTGGCGTGCTGATGGCGGCTAACCTTGGCAAGATCACATGGGGCGAGATTCAGGAAGCTGCTCCGGCATTTATCACCGCCGTTGCCATGCCGCTCACCTACAGCATCTCGAAGGGGATCGCCCTCGGCTTCATCCTGTATCCGCTGGTGAAGCTGGTGAAAGGTGAAGGCAAGCAAGTTCACTGGATTATGTATGCGATGTTCTTCGTCTTTATCGCTTACTTCATCTGGGGTAAAGCGTAAACCAATCAAGCCCTTGCATGTAACCTTTGGAAGCTGTCCGTCGGATTTACTCTGGCGGGCTTTTTTTTTTGTTTGCGGCGTCGTAATGGGACCAGATGGCGTTATTTTAGCCTTATAGAAAGTATAACTTCCCATACATTCTCGTAAGACTGTCACAGCCGGATTATAATTGACCCAGAAGCGCCGGAATGAAAATGACCCACCCCCGTCGAATTAAACCCTCTGAATAACCGACCAAAGTGATTCGGAGGGAATAACA
>Ga0207747_1000577_pt1 | contig 38817 bp, 36 predicted proteins | sample HigsolmetaGSP11D_FD_184839 | JGI IMG/M metagenome (GOLD analysis project Ga0207747, IMG submission 184839) | High solid enriched microbial communities from the Joint BioEnergy Institute, USA - SP1-1-D (SPAdes) | ecosystem: Engineered > Bioreactor > SSF (Solid state fermentation) > Aerobic >...
GCCAAGTATTTCTTTAGTCTTATAGAAAGTATAACTTCCCATACATTCTCGTAAGACTTAAGAAATACTAAGCTGCCACCGGCGTCCTAAAGGACTTGGCGCCAGCCAAGTATTTCTTTATGAGCTATGTGTCAATTTCTTCGATTCATAATCATTTTCTCATATCCATTAGCGTGCAGCCTGATTATCGGGCATTTATGAGCAAATGATTGTATACGTTATCACATGCGCGAGGTAATGTGGAATCGAACCCAAAAACGAAATGGAGGTCATAGCCGTATGGCGAGAAAAAGTCTCACACTCTTGCTCAGTATGCTGATGATGTTGAGCCTCGTGCTTGCAGCATGCTCGGGCGGGCAATCGAATGAACCTGCACCAAACAACACTGGCAGCCAGGGGGGAAACAGTCAGCAAAATACCAACGCAGGATCAAACACCGGTTCAAACAACAATGAGCAAAAAAATGAACCGGAACCGCCTGTAGAATTCACCATCATGCTGCCGCTGAACACGGCAGATCAACCGACGGATGTGATCCTGAAGGAAGTAGAGAAATTAACGAATGCGAAGCCGACGTACAATTTCTTCCCGGCAGACACCTATGAAGAGAAGCTGAGCGCGTCCTTCGCAACCGGCTCGTTGCCTGAAGTGGTCTATATGAAGAACCAGGCAACGTTCATTCAGATGAAGGAAGCGATTCGCGACGGTCAATTCTGGGAAATCGGACCGTATCTGTCCGAGTTCGAGAACCTGAGCAAGCTGAAAGAATCGATCCTGAAGAACACGATGGTCGACGGCAAGCTGTATTCGCTCTATATCGGCCGTCCGCTCGCCCGTCAAGGCATGATCTATCGCAAGGATTGGGCGGATAATCTCGGGCTGTCTGCTCCGAAGAATATCGACGAATTCTACGAAATGCTGCGCGCCTTCACTTATGACGACCCGGACGATGACGGCCTCGACAACACGATCGGCCTGACGGACCGCAACGACCTGGTATACGGCGCATTCGATACGGTCGCTTCGTGGTTCGGCGTGCCGACGAACTGGGGCTTCAAGGACGGCGAACTGCGTCCGAAGTTCATGTTCGACGAGTACATCGAAGTGATGGACTTCTTCCGCAAGATTCGTGACGAAGGCCTGATGAACCAGGACTTCGCGACAACGAGCAAGACCGACCAGGTCAACCTGCTGACAAGCGGCAAGGCTGGCGTCTATGTCGGTTCGATGCAGGACATCAACAGCTTGCATAGGGATACGCAATCGAACAACCCGAACGCTGAGTTGACGGTTCAAGCGCTTATCGAAGGACCGGACGGCCAGCTCTCTACCTGGGCGATTCCGGGTTACAACAACGTTGTGCTGTTCTCCAAGGGCGCGATCAGGGATGAGAACGAGCTGCGCAAGATTCTCACTTACTTCGACAAGATGATGACTCCGGAAGTGGCTAACCTGATGTACTGGGGCATCGAAGGCGTCCACTACGAGGTCGTAGACGGCAAGGCCAAGGCTTCCAGCGATTCTGACCTGATCAACCGCGATGTCAAAGGCTACAAGGACAGCGTGATCGGCGAAGCCGAGACAAACGGCAGCCTGCCGCCATATATTGATCTGCCAGCTCGAGCACTGGCTGAGGAATTCATCCTCAAGAACGAGGAAATCGCGATTCATGACCCGACTGCTGCGCTGGATTCGGCAACCTATAATGAAAAAGGTCTGCAGCTTGATGAGATCTGGAAAAACGCGACGTACCAATACATCTATGGTCAGATCGACAAGGACGGCTTACAGGCTGCAATCGATGAATGGCTGAAACGCGGCGGCGAAGACGTGATCAAGGAGTTCAACGAAGCCTACAAAGCAGCACAATAATCGGCTTGCGACTGTCTGGGGGAAGGCTGTTGAAGCGCTCAACAGCCTTTCTCCTTGAGTTGTACCATATCGCAGATGATCCTACTTCAATCAACCAAGAAAGGACGAATGATTATGCAAGAAGCTTCGGTTCAAGCGCTTCCACCCGTTCCGAAGAAGCAACGAAGCGAGCTGATGCGGCGTATCATACGAAACAGATTGCTGTACATCATGATCCTGCCCGGCATGCTGTACTTTATCATCTTCAAGTATCTGCCGATGTTCGGGCTGATCATCTCCTTCCAGGACTTCAAGCCTTATAAAGGTTTTTTCGGAAGCGAATGGGTTGGCCTGGAGCATTTCGAGCGGTTGTTTACCGAGCCGGAATTTTTGATGATCCTGCGGAACACGTTGATCCTGTTCGGCCTAAACCTGCTGTTTTTCTTCCCGATTCCAATCATCCTGGCGCTCATGCTGAATGAAGTGCGCGTGTCCTCCTTCAAGCGGACCATCCAGACGATGGTGTATATCCCGCACTTTATGTCCTGGGTGATCATCGTGTCGATCAGCTACGTGATGTTGACCATGGACGGGGGGATCATTAATGACCTGCTCGAATATTTCGGGTTTCAGAAGATCAACTTCCTGCTAAGCCCGGAATGGTTCAGGCCGATGTACATCATCCAGGTGATCTGGAGAGAGGCTGGATGGGGAACGATCATCTACCTGGCGGCGATGGCAGCGATCGATCCTCAGCTGTATGAAGCTGCGCGTATCGACGGCGCTGGCCGCATGAGACAGATCTGGCATATCACACTGCCTGCGATTCGCAGCGTGATCGTTGTGCTGCTCATCCTGAAGATCGGCGACATCCTCGAGCTCGGATTCGAGCACGTCTATCTGCTGCTTAACGCGATGAACCGTTCCGTGGCCGAGATCATCGATACGTATGTGTATACCGCCGCCTTGAAGCAGGGTCAATTCAGTTACGCGACTGCGATCGGCTTCTTCAAATCATTCGTTGGTCTGATCCTGGTGATGCTGGCGAACAAGCTTGCTCGCAAGATGGGCGAAGAAGGCGTGTACTGATGCGGAGTAGAGGAGGAGAAATTCAGACATGGTAGAAGACAGATCGTTTGCATCCAGATTATTCTCATTCGTCAATTATTTTCTGCTGTCCGTTATCGGGTTATTGTGTTTATTGCCTTTCTTGCATGTGCTTGCGGGCTCGTTTACGACCAATGCGGAGCTGGCATCGAAACCTTTCATCATTATTCCGGAAGTGTGGAGTCTGGCCGCATATGAATTCGTCTTCTCGACCAATACGATCATGCGGGCGATGCTGATCTCCATCTGCGTCACGGTTGCCGGTACTGCCTGGAGCATGCTGCTGACCTCGCTCACCGCTTATGGACTGGCGAGGAGAGATCTGGATGGACGACGCGTGTTTATGTTCCTGGTCGTTTTCACGATGCTGTTCCAGGGCGGGATGATTCCGACATTCCTGGTCGTCAAGGAGATGGGGATGATCAACACCTATCTGGCGCTGATCATCCCGAGCTCGATCAGTGCGTTCAACATGATCATCCTGAAGAACTTCTTCCAGAATATCCCGGAAGGTCTGGAGGAATCGGCGAAGATCGACGGCTCGAACGACTTCGGCATCCTGTTCCGCATCGTGCTGCCGCTGTCACTTCCGGCGATGGCGACGATCTCCCTGTTCTATGCGGTCACCTATTGGAACACGTATCTGAGCGCGATCCTGTATATCGACAGCGCCCATATGTGGCCGATCCAGGTCTGGCTCAGACAGATCGTCGTGCTGGCGAGCGGACTGGACGGATCGACGACCGAAGATGTGCCACCGCCGGATCAGGCGGTCAAGATGGCCGTCATCATCGTGGCGACGATTCCGATCATGCTGGTGTATCCTTTCTTGCAGAAGCATTTCGCCAAAGGTGCCTTGCTTGGCTCCATCAAGGGTTGATGGGCGTATCGGATATAGTCATAGTTCTTCATCAATCGGGCATCCTAGTCATTGACCACTAAGATCAACAATTGGGAGGCTCGATAATGGTTGATACTCTGACATTACCGAAGACTGGAACCGCCCGCAGCCAGAAGCTGAAGGACCGGGTTGCGGTCGTAACCGGAGCCGGATCAGGCATCGGACGTGCGGCTGCGATGAAACTGGCGGAGCATGGAGCCCGCGTGTGCCTGCTTGATCTGAAGGACGAGCGGACGGAGGAAGCGCTTGCGCGCATCCGGGAGTTGGGCGGCGAGGCGATCGCCGAGGACGTCGATATCTCCGATCCGAAGCGGATCGAAGCCGGCATCAAGGCTGCTTACGACAAGTGGGGGCGCCTGGATATCGTGTTCGCCAATGCGGGCATTAACGGTCGGGTGGCACCGATCGAGGATATGACTCCCGAGGATTGGGATCATACGCTGTCGACTAACCTGAAGGGAACCTTCCTGGTTGTGAAATATGCCATTCCGCATATGAAGCAGCATGGCGGAAGCATCATCGTGACCAGCTCGATCAACGGCAGCCGGACATTCTCCAGCTTCGGGATGAGTGCCTACAGCACCTCCAAGGCTGGACAAGTCGCCTTTGCGAAGATGGCTGCGCTGGAGCTGGCGAGGTATCGCATACGCGTCAATGTCATCTGTCCCGGCGCCATCCGGACGAACATCGAAGAGAACACCTTCAGGTCGGCGAAGGTCAAGGAGATCGAGATCCCGGTCAAGTACCCGGAAGGCAGCCAGCCTCTGGAGCATGCGCCAGGTGAGCCTGAGCAGGTGGCAGATCTCGTCCTGTTCCTCGCATCGGATGAATCCAGACATATCTCGGGGACGGAAATCTTCATCGACGGCGCGGAATCGCTTCTCTAGACAGACAAGAGCAACCTGTTGCATGTATTGACTTATGTTGCATAACGTATCGAGCAGAACATGAAGCTAATTCGCCCGCCGAGGACGATCGGCTTCACAGAACACAGCATAACGGATCAGTAAGGAAACGGACATAGAAGCGACCGACGGGCAGTCGGGCATCTATGTCCGTTTCGCTTTCGGGCAGCAGGATCTATACGTTCGTCTTCGTATAATTGGTCAAGATCGGAAGCACGCGTTCTTCTCTCATCATCGCCGAATGGCAGAGCGGACACACCGGATCGCCGCTTGCCAGGGTGAAGTTGTCTCGCATCCAACCATTGCATGCCTCATTTGTACAGGACCAGACTTCAGTTACGGCTTCGGGGACCGGTTCTTCCACACGTCGGAACAATGTCGTCAACTCCTTCCTTTATATCCTATTATGTGACCCGGCACCTGCATGTATGCACAACAATGGCAAAGATTCGCCTGATTCGGTACAATAGAGAGAGGACGGGGTGCTTGACACGTCTAGGTGATCCGCCTGGGTCCGGTTTGCAGCCGAACCAGGTCTGCAACGGAACGAGGTACCGCTATTAACCCGGATCCCCGCGTTATTCGGATGTTAACGGAACGAGGATACGGGATTTGTCTGCATAGATACAAGCATGATCCATCAAGGAGCGATAAAGGAGCGGATAAGAGCATGACAACCGATATAGAAGCAGGACAGATCGTGCAGTTCACCTACAAATCCGGCGACTACATCGGGTGCGTCCATGAATGGCGAACCGGCAAGGCAGTCATCGAGGTGATGGCGGTGTTGAAGCACCCGATGCAAGGGGATCTCCACCATCACCGGAGAGCCGGCGAGCCGGTGATGTTCCATCAGCGCAAAGCGCTGGCCGAGCGGGAGAAGGCGCTGGTGCCCCTGCCGTTCATCAAGCCTTATGAAGGTGAGGTTCCGGAATATAGAGAGTCGCTGAGAGCAGCGCTTGCAGCGGAAATTGCCTATCTCCGCGGTCTGGGAGACGATGCGTATGCGCAGCAGGCGCTGGCTCATCTCACTGAGCTGGAGCGCGAGTATTCCGTCACGTACAAAATATAAAACGAAGCGGGTGAACGTTCGTGAAACTGATCTCGATTGAACCAACACCAAGTCCGCATACGATGAAAATAAATATCGACGAAACACTGCCTCCCGGTAAGAAATTTACCTACCTGAAGGAGAATCTGCAACATGCACCGGAACCGTTCCGCAGCATGCTGCAGATCGAGGGAGTGAAGAGCATCTTCCATACGGCGGATTTTCTCGCAGTTGACCGCATCCCGAAAGGGGACTGGAAGCGGATCCTCGAGCAAATCGCCGAGCTGCTCGGCGGAGACAAAGCCGCCACAGCCATCACCCAGGCTGGGAGCGCGGGGGGCTTCGGGGAAGCCCAGGTCTACGTGCAATATTTCCGCGGCATCCCGCTTCAGGTGCGCGTCAAGAGCGAAGGAGAGGAAGCGCGCCTGGCGATGCCGGAGCGGTTCAACCAGGCGGTGATGAAGGTTGTAGAGACCAGTCCATCACTGCTTAAGGAGCGGAAGTTGGTCGACAAGGGAGTGCGCTACGGTGACATCCATGAGATCGCAGAGCAGATGATTCAGGAGTTGGATGCGACCTACAGCGATGAAGAGCTGGAGCGTCTGGCGAAGCAGGCGGCTGAGCAGGCGCCTGACGCGGAGGAGAACATCGCGCTGAGCGAGCTGAGCCGCGAGGAGATCGCGGAGCTGTTCGCGAGCGACGACTGGCGCAAGCGGTATGCGGCGTTGGAGCATCTGAAGCCGACGGAGGAAGACATCCCTCTGCTCGCCAAGGCGCTGCATGATGAACACAGTTCGATCCGGCGTCTCGCTGTCGTCTATCTGGGGGATATATCCGGCAAGCAGGTGCTACCGTACCTGTTCGAGGCGCTCAAGGATCGATCGGTGCAAGTGCGGCGTACCGCGGGCGATACGCTCAATGACATCGGCGATCCCGAAGCGCTGGGATCGATGAGCGAGGCGCTTGGCGATCCGAACAAGCTGGTTCGTTGGCGGGCTGCCAGATTCCTGTACGAATATGGCGACGAGAGTGTCCTGGATGCGCTGCGTGCGGCTGAAGACGATGAAGAGTTTGAGGTTAGCCTGCAGGTGAAGATGGCGATCGAACGCATCACAAGCGGCGAGGAGGCGGCTGGCTCCGTCTGGCAGCAGATGACGCGCAGCAGGCAGAAGTGACGTTGAAGTGACCTTTATCATAGGCGGTGAATGTTCGGTTCTGTATGTATGTACTAGGAGGGATAGACTATGAAAACGATCGCGATCATCGGCGGAGGCATCACCGGACTGACTGCTGCCTATACGCTGCAGAAGAAAATAAACGCAGGGGAATTGGATGCAGAGGTTGTGCTGATCGAAGGACAGAAGGAACTGGGTGGCAAGATTCGATCATTGCGCGAGCGGGGATACATCATGGAGGCAGGCGCTGACTCGATCGTCAGCCGCAAGGCAGGGGTCACGCCGGTCCTGGATGAGCTGGGACTGCAGGAAGATGTGGTGTACAATGCAACCGGCAAGTCCTACCTGTATATCGACTATGAGTTGAAGCTGATCCCGGAGGATACGCTGTTCGGGATTCCGCTCAGCATCGAATCTCTGGCCCGCAGTGAGCTGGTCTCTGCGGAGGGCAAGGTCGCTGCGCTCAAGGATCTGTATACCCCGAACGAATCGTTCACGAAGAATGATTCGGTCGGAAGCTTCCTGACTTATTTCCTCGGGGAAGAGCTGGTGACGAGACAGATCGCTCCTGTGCTGTCCGGCGTCTATTCCGGCAGCTTGAACGAACTGACGCTTGCCTCGACGATGCCTTATCTGCTCGATTACAAGAATGAATACGGAAGCATCATCCGCGGCCTGGAAGCGAACAGGGAGAGGTTCAAGAACAGCGGGGGAGGGAAGTTCCTGTCGTTCGCGCGCGGCCTGTCGCAACTGGTGGAGCGGCTGGAGGAGCGCATCCCGGATGTCAGCGTGCGCAAGGGGACAGGCGTAGAACGTCTGACTCGCAGCGGAGATCGATACGAGCTCGCACTTGCGGACGGAGAGGTTCTGGCGGCCGATTATGTCGTGCTTGCCGTGCTCCATACCCATGCGGCGAAGCTAATGAAGGACCGTGTGCTGGACGAGGCGTTTGCCCAGATGACAACCGGTTCTCTCATCAGCGTTTATCTTGGCTATGACGTGTCTGACGACATCCTGCCGCAGGACGGCACCGGCTTTATCGTCATGGGCGAGAGCGATCTGAGATGCAGCGCTTGTACGTGGACCAGCCGCAAATGGGCACATACATCGTCCGGGCGCCGTTTGCTGATGAGGCTGTTCTACAAGAGCTCCAGCCCTGATTACGCCGAGCTGTCGAAGCTGCCGGAAGATCAGCTCTTGCAGGTCGCACGCCAGGATATCGAACGCTCTCTCGGCATCAGCGAAGCTCCGGTGGTTCACGCGATTACGAGATGGGAGGAAACGATGCCCGTCTACCATATCCGACATCATGAGCTCGTGGGGCAGCTCGAGGACGAATTCCAGCATCGCTATCCCGGCGTTGTGCTCGCGGGCTGCTCCTATCACGGAGTTGGCATCCCCGACTGCATGTTGAGCGGGGAACGGGCTGGCAAGATCGCAGCTGAACTCGCTGGCGAGGCGCTGAAGAGATCCTCATCGCATTAATCAACCAACGGCTCCATTTTCCCTAAACAGACCGCAACGAATCCCCGGGACAAGACAACCGCGCGCTGGAATCAGCGCACGGTGCCTCAGTCTTGCCGCCCAACCGGCGGCGTATCATATCTCGCGTATGCCTTGCTCATCGATGGCATAGCGTTGGTGTTGCTTGATAAAGCGCATCTCACCCGTCTGGCTGATAAACGATTCCATATCGTCGTCATAATGCATGAGCAGCACTTTCCTGCGGATATGCTCCGGCAGACTCATCAGTTCCTCCAGTGATGTATGAATAATGCCGGAACCTTTCAACTGGCAGTCATGCAAGATGAGCCGCAGATCGCGTTCTTCATCGAGCCTGGCCAGCAGGTTCGGAGCGAACTTCATATCCGCACTGTAGAAAATATCCCGATTGATGATCAGCGAGTAACTGAGCTTATCCGCCACATGATCAGTGCGCACGATCTCTACCGCAAGTCCGTCGGCGATCTGATGCGGCTCCGTTTCCTTCAGCAAACGTACGTCGAAATAATCCTCCAGCGAAGTATGCTCCGCATCTTCCATCCCGGCTTTCAGGCAATGATTCCACAGCTGATCAGCGAGCTTCTCCGGAACGAAGAGCTGGGGTTTGCGTCTGAATACGTAGAGGAACTGAAAGGCGATCTCCTCCAATCCTCCAACATGATCGCCATGCAGGTGGGTGATCAGCACCCCGTCCAACTCGCCAATCGATATGCCCAGTTCATGAAGCGACCTGGGAGCGGTAATCCCGCAATCAATGAGCAACGTATACTGGTTGGTTTTCCACAGGGAGTTGTTGTTGTAGTATTTTTTGGCGAATGCGCTCCCTGTTCCGATCATGATTAGCTGCAGATCCAATATTGCCCCTCCTCAAGTGATCTCGGGCAGTATACATTCACAACCCGCTGGGCTATGACATATCGTATAACACAGCTGGCAAAAGAGGTGAATGCGGTGCCGATTCAAGCAGTGCTGCAAGGTGCTGGACTTCTCTCCGGGCTCGTTACGCTCCAATTGTCCGACTCTGGCCAATACGTCGACTGCAAGATCAAGCTCAATTCTCTGAAAGCTCCTCCTGCACATTGTGAAACAGATCAGTTTTTCTTTAATTTAACATCTTTCGATGCAGAAAAAAAGCAAATCTTGCTAAGTCACGTGAAGCTCCTGACGAAAAACGTCGTTATCCATCCGGGCAATTGGAGCTTGTGGGCAGACGTGGAAACCGCCTTTGGCCGGTTCGATTATGGTTTGATCTGTTCAGAAGCTGGCGGGCGACCCATGCGGCCTGGCGAAACGCTCAGCTTCCGGCTGAGCTTCGCGGATGGAGAGTCCGTTTTTCATGCCGACAGTTTCATCGACGCGCCAGCATCTACGATTAACGGGTTCCAGGCTGCGCTCCTGATCCGGTTTCCAGGCGGCATACAGAAGCTGGCAGGCGGTCAATTCGAATCTGTTCCGGAAGATTGAGGACAACCCGCTGCATCGGAAACCCGATCCTTTATTGGCCGTGCAGCCCATACAACTCCTGCATGCTTGATTAAAGCGAACGAATGTTCTTATAATAAGGTAGGGGGTGAAGGTGATGGACGGTTTTGAAGCTGAAGCCAGCGTATACGACTACATCGTGAATGTCTACCTGATCAAGGCATTGGACAAGGATCGTGAACAGTTGCGCCGGCTCAAACTGGCCAGAGCCTGGGCTCATGCGGTTGATGATCTGCTGACGCGCCTCACCAGGGAGATGTCGTTGATCAGGAAACGGATGGCGAAGCATGGCTGCCGCATCGTCCTGGAGGAGATTGCACCAGGCAACAACGTACACGTCATGTATATATATCGGCGTTATGAGCATCATTGTTACATGCTTCCGTATGTGCTTAAGGCGCGTTGTGAAGACAAGCTGCTGGCGCTCCTGAAACAATTGGGCGAGCCTGCCGAAAATTTATCCTAAAGACAACGCAACTCTGAGCTCGTACTCGCGTATAACCATTCGAATATACGCATATGTAACGGAGGTATTACATACATGATGTGGAAACGGACTGTGCTGCTCGTGCTGATATTGGCGGTAGTCGGGACAACGGCAGTAATGGCAGAAGATCTCTATGAGACGATTAAGGCGAAGAAGTTGTCCATCACCGTCAATGGTCATTCGATAGACACACCAGCGCTGCAAGTCGCAAATGGCAGTGTAATGATACCGCTCGATCAACTGAGGGACACCGTTCAGGCCATGGTCGAGCAAAGCGGTGACAAGATCACCATCTACAAGCCGAATGTTCATATGCTGCTGATCATTGAAGGAAAGGACCGGGTCGTCCATTTCGGCAGTGTCACCAACGGCAAGGGCAAGAAAGTCGATTTCACCATCCATACGCAAGTGGATAATCTGCAGAAGCCAATCAAGAATATGAAATTTGAAATCTTCGATCCGAACAACAAGTCCGTGTATCATTCGATCTTCCCGATCAGCAGCGAAGATGCGGAGAACGGCATCTTCTGGCTGAATGCCAAGGCTTCAGTTCAGTTCGATCTCAAGGGAGATTATACGATCAAAGCCTACATGCAGTACGAGGAACTCGACGAGTACTTCCTGGTCGCTGAGAAAGTCATCAAGTCCACTTAATTCGTTACGCACAAACAGCTGCCATCGCATCCAGCCATGGCAGCTGTTTTGATTTCGCTGCGACATGATGGCAATTGCATGCAGAAATCATTTGCTTCTAGTGCTGAAAAAATGGTACGATACACGAGAAAGTAAAATGAATGAGAAATGAGGGTTAGCGATGAGTGACCACGAGCATCATCATGATGAAAGCGAAGATATTGTTGTGACGATGACGGACGAAGAGGGCAACGAGCGGGAAATGGTGCTTGCATTCACCTTTGATGTGGAGGACCAGGTGTACGCTGTGCTGCTTGACTATAACAATCCGGAAGAAGAAGGCGTCATCATGCGATTGGAAGAAGAGGACGGGGATACCGTTCTGGTCAATATAGAGGATGATGATGAATGGGATCGTGTCGTGTCCATCTACAATGAGCTTGCTGAGCAGGAGCAAGACTGACGGCTGACCGCTCCTTCGTCAGTTTACACAGACAAGGAAACCGAGAATCGCGGAACTGTTCCGCTTTCTCGGTTTTTTTTGGTCTTATAGAAAGTATAACTTCCCATACATTCTCGTAAGACATAAGAAATACCAAGCTGCCACCTGCGTCCTAAAGGACTTGGCGCCAGCCAGGTATTTCTTTAGTGTGGTTGATTTGAATGATGTTATGAGTGCCAGATTCCCGTTTATTTGCGGGGGTTGAAATACATGACTCGTCCGTTGAACAGGCGAACCTCGGCTTTCAGCAGGCGTCCGATATACTTGCACAGTTCATTCGCCTTCGACTTGTCGCCATGTTCGGAACCGCTTGGCAACACGATCTGGATATAGGGGATGTTCCGTTCCTCTTCCTGCCTCGTTCCTATGCCGATCAGGATGTATTTGTAATTTGGCTGGTTGCCTTTCAGGTATAACCATTCGATGCCGCCTTCGGACCTCCGCTCTATCGTATAAGGAAATGCCATCTCCGCGTAGTTCCAGTTCAGCTGTTGCCCGGTAAGCGCAGTCTGATTGCGATAGCGATCCAGCACCTCCAGAACATCATCCAGCGTGATGCTCTCGACCGCCGAACCTTGTACCAGGTGAATATAAGCGCTTTGACTCATCTCCACAACCTGCCCCTCGTCCGATATTTCCGATAATCTGGATATTCATCTATCATCATAACATCGTTGAAAGCGGTTTACAATGCGTGATTTGTCCGTATGGCGGCATATAACGGCTTGATCGTCAGGAGATCGGCGAAGACTCCACGATCACTTTCACTTGCTGGATCGTCTTGTCCTCAGGTCCTTGAACCGGCAAGCCTACTTCCAGATGCTCCTGAATATATTCGATGTTATCCTGCGTGATGACTTCCCCGGGGAGCAGAATCGGGATGCCCGGCGGATAGATCATGATGAATTCTGCGATGATCCGGCCTGCCGCCTCTTTGAGCGGAATCACTTCCGTATCCGCATAGAAGGCATCACGCGGTGAGATCGACAGATGCGGAATTTCCGGCACCTTGACCTTCACCTGGTTGGCCGAGCCTTTGCCCGCGTATTCGCAAGCGAGCTGGCGGAGCGCTTCGACCAAGAGACCCACGGTAAGTTCATCGTCACCTGGCGTGATCAGGCAGAGGATATTGTACATATCGCTCAGCTCAACCTCGATGTTGTGAGCCTCTCTGAGCCAGCGTTCCACGTCATAGCCGGTGATGCCGAGCTCTGCCACATGGATCGTCAGCTTCGTCGGATCATAGTCGAACTTGGCTTCAGAGCCGAGGATTTCTTCGCCGAAGCAATACAGCCCGGGCAGCTTGTTGATCTCGGCTCGTGCGTATTGCGCCAGCCGCATCGCACGCTCTGCCATCTCCCTGCCGTGCAGAGCCAGTTGCTTGCGCGCCGTATCGAGGGACGAAAGAAGGATGTAGGAGGTTGAAGTCGTCGTCAGCATGCTGATGATCGATTGGACGCGCTTCGGATTCACGCGGCCTTCTCGCACGTTCAGCACGGAGCTCTGGGTCAGTGAGCCGCCGAGCTTGTGTACGCTTGTTGCCGCCATATCGGCACCTGCCTGCATTGCGGAGAGCGGTAAGTCCTCATGGAAATGGACGTGCACGCCATGCGCTTCATCGACCAGCACCGGGATATTGCGCGCGTGTGCGAGCTGCACGATTTCCTTCAGGTTGGCGCACAGGCCATAGTAGGTCGGATTGATGACCAGCACCGCTTTGGCGTCCGGATGGAGATCCAGCGCCTTGCGCACTGCGCGGGTCGTGATGCCGTGCGCGATGCCGAGCCGATGGTCCATCTCCGGAGAGATGAACACAGGCTTGGCGCCTGCGAAGATGATCGCGGACATGACGGATTTATGCACGTTGCGGGGAACGATGATCTTGTCGCCCGGTGAGCAAACGGACAGAATCATCGTCATGATGGCGCCGCTCGTTCCTTGAACGGAGAAGAAGGTATAGTCCGCGCCGAAGGCTTCGGCAGCGAGTTGTTGAGCTTCCATGATCGCCCCGGACGGCTGGTGAAGGTCGTCGAGCGGGGCGATGTTGATCAGGTCGATCGACAGCGCGTTAGGTCCGATGAACTCCTTGAATTCCGGGTTCATGCCGGCGCCTTTCTTGTGTCCGGGTATATGAAATTGCACAGGCTTGCGTTCCGCATGCCGGCGTAATGCGGTGAACAACGGTGTGCGAGTTTGATCCATCTGGCATAACGTCCCTTCACGTTAAAGTTCTGCGCTGCTTTCTTTGCGGCGCATGTCATGTGGTTTGCCATCTCTGGCATTTTTACATCGTTCGCGCATGCTGCTCTGCATGGAAATGCGTTTGACTGCATGTTGTGTTTCCCATCATATAGACCGGCAACTTGTGATGCAGATCGCGTTTCGCCGTATCTGGCGCGAAGTTGTTATGAAATAAACAAGCATGAGTATACCAAATTGTACGTTTTTGATTCAATAGGGTTTGAGCATATGGGTAAAAATATAACAGCCCGGGAAACATACGGTATATCTTGAAAACGGGGCTGAAGCCAGATGCTGAAACAGATTGCTCATCAACAGGTATTTACGCCTTTCGTGCTGCGCCTGCTGATCATCTTGTTCCTGGTCGAGTTCGTGAAGGGTTCATTGCTGGTGACGGTTGTGCCTGTATATATGAATGTAGTTCTCGGTTTGTCTGCCTATGTGGTCGGATGGGCCCTGGCTCTGCAGTACGCAGGTGATAACCTGTTTCGCACGCTGATGGGATGGCTCATCGACAGGATCGGTTATCGGACAGGCATCGTCGCAGGCATATTCCTGGCTATGGCATCTGTCGTGATGATGGCGTTCGCCAGAAGCGGTTGGTGGATGATCGCCGCTACGACTCTGCTCGGCGTCGGCACCTCTCCGCTCTGGCCAAGCGTCATTACCGGTGCTACGGAAGAAGCTGGGGAGCGTGCCCGCGGCAGCGTCATGAGCGTGATCTATGTTGCCTGGCTGTCGGGGACAGGCGTTGGTCCTGTCGTCATCAACTTTTTTATCCATGATCGCTCGTACGGGCTGGCGTTCTGGTTTCTGATCGCGCTGCTGGCGTTCGTATTCTGCGTTTCCCTGTTCCTGCCGGACAAGTCGCAAGCGGCGAAGGGTGCGGCAGCGCGGCGCAACACAAGGGAACAAGCGTGGCGCAAACAGAATTGGTGGGAGAAGCTGACCTCATACATCAACAAGGTGAGCAGCACGATCTACGTCAACCCGTTGTTTTACCCGGCGCTGTTTCTTCAGAACGCCTCGATCGGCTTGCTCGCCCCGGTGCTTACGCTGTTTGCCAAGGAAGTGCTCCATCTGACCAATGCGATGTACAGCTTGTTTCTGGTTTATGGCGGAGGCATCACGATCCTGCTCCTGTATCCTGTCGGCAAGCTCGTTGACCGCTTCGGTACGCGTTGGCTGCTGCATATCGGCTTTCCGTTGTCAGCCGCAACGATTACGGCGCTTGCTCTGCTGCGCAGCCCGCAGTTGACCTGGTGGATCGTTGGCGCGCTTGGGGTCGGTTATGCGATGATTATCCCTTCGTGGAATGCGTTTATCGCAACGATCGTGCCCAAGGATCGGAAAGCACTGATCTGGGGCTTCTTCCTGTCGATCGAAGGGGCAGGTATGGTGGCCGGCTCGGTCGTTTCCGGCCTGCTCTGGGATACCTTGGGGCCGCATGCGCCGTTTCTCGCCAGCAGCGCCTTACTATTGACACTATTTGTTCTCCATTTGTTCATTTCCATGCCGCAGAAAATTGTGGTACGATGAGTCTTGTCCTATTCTTTTATTTAAATGCCACAAGATTGCGTCACATTCGCAGACGGTTTTACGTTGATCATCAGGCTGGAGGATCGCCAAGCTTAGCCAGCGATGACCGATCGCCAGCAATTGGCACACCTGCCTTTACGTGTGCTGCTTATGCAAACGCGGCTGAATATATAGGGTTCTTATCTAATCTAGTCGAAGCTTTCCGGGCGCAAGGGTTTCAAGGAGGAATCACATGGATATGAAACGTCTGGGAATCATCTTTTTGATGCTGCTTAATGTGTTTATCGGATTCGGCATCATTATCCCTGTATTGCCTGAACTTGTCTCGCCGTACCACCTGTCGCTGATGTTGTCGGGTTATTCGCTCATTTCGTTTATCATGTCACCGATGTGGGGAGCATGGTCGGATAAGATCGGCAGAAGACCGATCATCTTGATCGGGATCACGGGATATGCGATCAGCTTCTTCCTGTTCGGGATTGCGAATGAGCTCTGGCTGATGTACGTATCGCGGCTGCTCGGAGGATTTTTCTCGGGTGCGGTCATTTCCTGCTCAGTCGCTTACGTGGCGGATGTTACGGATGAGGACAATCGAACCAAAGGCATGGGGCTGGTCGGCATGGCGATTGGGCTCGGCTTCGTGATCGGTCCTGGAGTCGGTGCGGGTCTTAGTCTGATCGGGTATTCGATTCCATTCTTCGCTTCCTCGGCGCTGGCGCTGGTCACGTTGTTCCTCGCAGCGCTCTACCTGCAAGAGTCCTTGTCAGCGGAAGAGCGTCTGGCCAGACAGAAGAAGCGGGAGGCGGCTGGGCACAAGTCGCGATGGACTGCTTTCAGGGGCGCGATGATCTACCTCTATATACTGTCCTTCATCGTATCGTTTACCATGTCCGGCCTGGAATTCGCCCTCTATTATTACCAGGCAGAGAGAATAGGCATTACGCCGTTCGAGATGGGGATGATGTTTATGACGAGCGGCATCATCGGCGCTCTGGTGCAGGGAGGCGTGGTTCGCCGTTTTATCAAGAAAGGGGACGAGCCGCGGTTTATCACGATCGGACTGCTGCTGTCCGCGGCGGGCTTTTTCCTCATCATCTTCTCCACAAACTTGCTGACGGCGACGCTGTTCCTGACGGTGTTCTCCGCTGGCAATGCGTTGGTGCGCCCATGCGTCACCTCGCTGATCACGCAGAAGACACCGGTGGGGCAGGGAGTGGCGAGCGGCCTCAGTTCCTCGATGGACAGTCTTGGCCGCATCACCGGTCCGCTGGTTGCCATGGGTGCCTTCTATATGCTGATCGAGCTGCCTTTTGTTCTGGGCGGTGCGATCTGCCTGATCGGATTGCTCCTGTTGGGCAAGTTTCTTAGCCTCGATCGGAAGCAAGTCTCGCCCACCGTTGGTTGATGAACCTGCGGCACTTCAGCCATCCGCAGGTACGCCGACTGCAGTTGACGGGTTGGCATAAGCGAACCTCGTTATGATCAGTGACTGGCTGACTATGGCTGGCTGAGTGTCTGGCGCAAACAGCCGAGGCTGAGCGGTTCGGCAAGAGCGGCCAGCCACGCTTAAACGGATTAAGTGGAGTGGTCGAGGGGCCTAAGGCTAACGGAACGAGATGTCGCTATTGGCCAGAAAACCCCGTAAAACGATGGAAAAATATCAAATAACGTCACAGTATTCCGTTAGCCTGGCCATTTCTCCCGATCTTCACCAATAGCGTCTCTCCGTCCCGTTAGCATTCAACGGTGCGTCAAGTATAGCCAGACGAGAGGGGCCCGTCCACCTTCAAAAAGCAGCGCGATACAGAGGAAGCAGGTTGCGGAACGTCTGCTCGGCAACAGCAACGAAACGCTCGCCATCACGCAGCAATGGATCATACCGGTCGATGTGCAATCCGCACAGCGCTTCCGTCTTCTTCACATGCATCAGCTTGTGGATCATCTGCTCATAATCCTCCTCGGTCATGCTTGTGAGCGGCTTGCCTTCGGGACGCATGTGATCCAGCGACCAACAGTAGTGTCCGGGCAGTCCGCTGATCAGTTGCATCCGATTGCGGCGCAGCGCCTCAGCGAGCTTGGCCTTGTGCTCCGGACTTTCGTAGATGACCGCGAACTGGATGAATACATGCGTCGACCACAGACCGATCTGAAAATGCGGCAACGACTTGTAGCCTCGTTTGCTGCTGGCAAAGGCTACCCAGGTATCATCCGGCGGATGGACGGTGCGTCGCGCGTGCTTCGCGACATGCGCGTAGATCTCCTCGCCGTACAGTACGGACAGCACCGGTGCCAGCAGATCGCCCAGCTGTTCAAGCTTCGGACGGACTCGGGCAATCAACGCCTCCATTCGCGGGGCCAGTCCCGGGATCAGGAAAACATCAAAATCTGCTTGGGTAAATCCTTCAAATGTTCTGGTCATCCCATACCTCCGAAAGAAAGACAATTGATCTCCCTCTAACATATCAAGGTAGCAATTCGCATGCAAATCGATGCTATCCTCTTGCCTTTGTAGGCGGCCAGCTGGGGGCGCTCAAGTCAATAGCGATTGTACGGGGGTGAAGACTTATGGCATCGGTAACCCCAATCCATGACTGCATGATTCACCGGCCCCAGGATGCACTGAAAAATGCACATTCACACCGAAAAATAAACATGAATCCAAGTTGCGCGTTCATATTAATCAGTATAAGATATGGTTAAGAGGGTAATTATCTGAATATTTCTGCAATATGCTTGGATCAGATGTTTGGTGAGACGACGATTTCTGGAAACAGTCTGCATCGCGGAATGTTTGAGTCTATCTATTCTTGGTAAAGCTGTGGGTAAAGCCTATTATTATCTCGCAGAATTGACTCCATACACAAGCGTGCTGGATGAGGGATGAGACTTGCTCAATCGCGTTCGGAGTTCATTGCTTTCTGGAATCTGACTAGTCAACCGCATGCAAGGTGGATGACATCCAGGATTCTGACATAACTCAACCGCATGCAGAGTGCATAACATCATGAAGTCCAACATAGCACAACTATGATCTTGGCAGTGTGTTGCTTGGTCCCGTGTCATAGGACTCCCCAATCTCGCAGGTGTTGAACGTTGCTTTGGCTTTCGTCGTTTGAAGATGTGCGAACGCTGATATGCTTCATGTGAATCGTTCTATATTATAGTTCCCAAAGGGAGGGATTGCCGTGACCAAAAGTTATGAAGTGGAATATTGCAACCTTGAGTTGCGTTTCGACCGCCGGCAAATCCAGAGATTCATCAAAGATTTGATACATGAAGGCTATTCGTTGTATTGGAGCGAGAGCGATGCGTATTTTATGATCTCCATCCGATCCGGGCGCAAGCTGATCAAGATGAAGTTTGAGCGAATGGCGGATCGCTTCAAGATGGTGGGATCGTATTCGTTCCGCGACGAGAAGCTCGTGGAGCTGATGGAGAAAATGATCGGCGATACGAGGGGCCATGCGGTTGTCAAACGGTTCCGGGATCGCCAGATTCTGATCGAGAATATCATGTTTGGAGAAATTATACGAACGGTCGAAATTACAGGCGTCGAGCATAAGGTAATTTTTCAGAAGGAACCGACCATTACGTTTGAAACCATGATGGAAGCCTTCAGATCTCCTCGCGCTGAGGAACGGGCGAGAGTTGTCCGCATGGAGCTGGACTACGAGTTGTTCGTGCTGCACGAGCAACTGGCCAGCGGTGACGCGGAAGCGATCGCACGGACGAAGGCCAGACTTGAGGAATTGCGTCGGGAAGCGTTGCAACTTGAATTGTGACAGGTTGCACGCGCACCATGCTCGACGTTGCATTCGCTGACTGGGAGCTGGCAAGTTCCGCAGTCGGCGTTTTTTTTTTGCTTATATGAGCAACTTTGTGTGCACCGTCTTCAATGGAGGATGGGGGACCGCAAAGGATTTCTTGGCCAGCCGTACAAAAGCATTTCACAAATGAGCCGAAAATATGTAAAATATATCTTATGTGTATGATAAAATAACGAAAAGTGGGGCGAGACTATTGGCAAAACAACAAATCGGTGTTATCGGTCTGGCGGTTATGGGGCGCAATCTTGCGCTCAATATCGAGAGCAGAGGCTTCTCTGTATCCGTATATAACCGTTCGCCGGAGAAAACCAAGGAACTGATCACGGAATTCCCGGACAAGAAATTGGTCGGTACATATACTGTTGAGGAATTCGTCGCATCTCTGGAACGTCCGCGCAAGATCCTGATCATGGTCAAGGCGGGTTCAGCGACTGATGCAACGATCGAGCAATTGCTGCCATATCTGGAAAAAGGGGACATCGTGATCGATGGAGGAAATGCGTACTTCCCGGATACGCAACGCCGCAATCGTGAGCTGAGCGCGCGCGGCATCAACTTTATCGGCGCAGGCGTCTCCGGCGGTGAAGAGGGCGCACTGAAGGGGCCGGCCATCATGCCAGGGGGCCAATATGAGGCTTACAAGCTGGTGGAGCCGATCCTGACGAGCATCTCGGCCAAGGTAAACGGCGATCCATGCTGCACGTACATCGGTCCGGACGGAGCCGGTCACTATGTGAAGATGGTGCATAACGGCATCGAATACGGCGACATGCAGCTCATCTGTGAAGCCTATCATCTGCTGAAGGATGTACTCGGTCTGAATGCGGATGAACTTCATGAAATCTTCGCGGAGTGGAACAAGGGTGAACTGGACAGCTACCTGATCGAGATCACGGCTGACATCTTCACCAAGAAAGATCCGGAAACGGGCAAGCCGATGGTTGACGTCATCCTCGATTCGGCTGGCCAGAAAGGCACAGGCAAGTGGACGAGCCAAAGCGCGCTGGATCTTGGCGTACCGCTGTCGATCATCACGGAATCGGTATTCTCCCGCTTCCTGTCTGCGATGAAGCAAGAACGCGTCGCTGCCAGCAAGCTGCTCAGCGGACCGAAGACGAAGCCTGTAATCGAGGACAAGCAGGCGTTCATCGAGCAAGTGCGCAAGGCGCTCTTCGCAAGCAAGATCTGCTCGTATGCGCAAGGCTTCGCTCAGATGCGAGCAGCGTCCGAGGAATACAACTGGAATCTGCAGTATGGCAACATCGCGATGATCTTCCGCGGCGGTTGCATCATCCGCGCCCAATTCCTGCAACGCATCAAGGATGCATACGACCGTGATCCGAGTCTGAAGAATCTGCTCCTGGATCCATACTTCAAAGATGTCGTGGAGAACTATCAGGATGCCTGGAGACAAGTCGTGGCGACTGCGGTAGTCAGCGGCATTCCGGTTCCAGCGTTCTCCAGTGCGCTTGCTTACTACGATTCCTATCGGACGGAGCGTCTGCCTGCCAACCTGCTGCAAGCGCAACGCGACTACTTCGGCGCACATACGTTTGAGCGCGTGGACAAGGAAGGAACGTTCCACTTCCAATGGTTCTGATGCTATACATCCGCATCAAGGCCATAAAGGGCTTCCTTCAGATAAGACTTTAAACGCTCCAGTTCCTGATCATAGAACGAGTTGCGGTGCAAGAGCATCATCGCGACTTCCGCAAAATATTGAAAGTTCTCGACCAAGCGTGGCTGAGGAAGGGTCATCAACACCGGATCCTTGTCAGCCACCTTTTTTTTGATGTAGTCGAGCACCCAGATCACATCGTCACGCTTCAAAGTGTGACTGGGACTGAGGATCTTGTTCAGACGATCCCGGTTCGGGTTGGGGGTGAGAGCATGCTGCATCGCAGATTGTTCAACTCCTTAGATAAGAGCTAGATAGGGACATGCCGACTGTGCGAAACAGACGGTGCTGAAGAAGCTCTGCCAGCTGAAGATCTACTAACAACCTTACTCAATATTGTACCAGTTTATACCTGTAACGGGGGCCGCTTATTCACACTTTTTCGAGGCTGTGTTATGATATGGAATGTTATGGCCTAAGCCTGGAGGAGTTTGATCAAGCATGAACACAAGCATGAACAAGAACATTATCCTGATCGGCTTTATGGGGACTGGCAAGACGACCGTTGGTCTCAGGCTGGCCGAATCGCTCGGATGGACGTTTACCGATACGGACAAGCAGATTGAGGAGCTGACGGGCAAGTCCATACCAGAGATATTTGCTGAAGAGGGAGAGGAATATTTCCGCCAGCTGGAGACAGAAGTGCTGGAACGCCTCCGTTCGAGAGACCGGCTGGTCGTGTCAACCGGAGGAGGAGCAGTCCTGCGGGCGGCCAATCGCGAAGCGATGCTTCGCAGCGGACTCGTCGTGGCACTTAAGGCTGATGCTGACACGATCATCAGCCGCGTGCGGGGAGATGCGAACCGCCCATTGCTCGCAGGCGATCTGGAAGGCAAAGTCAAACAGATCCTGCATGACAGAGCAGGTGCCTATGACTTCGCCCACGTGGTGATCGATACCAGCCATATGGCAGTGGAGGAGATTGTGCAAGCTATTCTAGCTCATGCCACTTGAGCATGCCTCCGACCATGTTTTTGAGCCCGCTGAATCCCATGTGTTCGAGATATTCGCAAGCTCGTTCACTTCTTCTGCCGCTGCGGCAGACCATGATGATCTCGCCGGTCTGTTCGATCTCGGACATGCGCATCGGCAGATCGCCGAGCCGGATATGCCTGGCTCCAGGAATCATGCCTTCGGCGATTTCTTCGTCTTCGCGGACGTCGATGATATTCAGCTTCTCGCCGCTGAGCAGGCGTTCCTTAATCTCTCTGGGTGTTATCGTATCCAAGCGATGGAACCTCCTCCAGATGAGTTGTGATCGTTCTAATACTAGGATAGTGAAATGAAGATTGATGTCAATACCAACCGATAAGGAGCGAATCAGATGAAAGCGATAGTCACACCTACACCGGTGCTGCAGGGAGAGATGAATGCCCTCTCATCGAAAAATTACACCACCCGATATATGCTGGCAGCGGCATTGTCTGACGGGACGAGCCGTGTGTACTATCCAGCGCGCAGTGAAGACAGCGAAGCGATGCGACGTTGCATTCGTGACCTGGGAGCGATCCTGGAGGAAGACGACGAGAAGATGACGATCACCGGTTTCGGCAGACAACCGAAGGACGTGCGTCAGCTCGATGTGGGCAATGCCGGCGCTGTGCTCAGGTTCCTCATGTCCGTGGCTGCGTTCTGTCCGGAAGTGACGTTCATCAACCGCTATCCGGAGTCGCTAGGCAAGCGGCCGCACGGCGATCTGATCGAGGCTTTGGAATCGATGAATGTGCGTATTGAACATAATAACGGCAAGCTGCCGATCACTATAAACGGCGGCAATCCCAAAGGCGGACTTATTCGGGTGTCCGGGAAGATCAGCTCACAATATCTCAGCTCCCTGCTGTTCATGACACCGCTGCTTGATGAAGATAGCGAGATCGAGGTGCTGCATGACCTTAAGTCCAAGGTCGTGGTCGGGCAGACGCTGGAAGTGCTGGAGCAGGCAGGTATTCGCATCGAGGCTGCGCCTGATCGAATGCGGTTCCGCGTGCCCGGCAGACAACGTTACGAAGCGAAGGATTATATCGTACAAGGCGATTACCCGGGCTCAGCGGCTATCATGGCGGCTGCTGCCGTTACGCAGTCTGATGTCAAGATCCATCGTCTGCCGGAGAACAGCAAGCAGGGCGAGCGGGCTGCCGTCGACGTGCTGAAGGCAATGGCCGTTCCGCTTACGCACGAGAACGGCGTTGTGCATATCCAGGGCAATGGCAATCTGCGCGCTGTCGAATTTGATGGCGACGAGTTTACCGATGCGGTACTCGCCATGGTCGCTGCAGCCGTGTTTGCTGAAGGAACCTCGCGCTTCTATAACGTGGAGAACCTGAGATACAAGGAATGTGACCGGATCACCGATTATCTGAATGAGTTGCGCAAGGCTGGGGCGAATGTCGAGGAAAGACAAAGCGAGATCATCGTGCATGGCCGTCCGGAAGGTGTGGAAGGCGGAGTGGAGATCGATGCGCACGTTGATCACCGCGTCATCATGGCGCTCACCGTCGTTGGTCTGCGTTCGAAGCAAGGGCTGACCATTCGTGACGCGCAGCATGTGGCCAAGTCATACCCGAATTATTTTGACCACCTGAGGGCGCTTGGAGCGCAAGTGCAACTGTTCGACGACTAAGGCTGTCAGTGGCTCATAGTTTGCCCGATATGACGGGGTTGGTGTGCGTTTGAGTGCGAGAATCAACAGGGTCGCGACTGAATTGATATTATGGTTACAGGCAGGAGCAGGATGGAAGGGAGGCGGCTATTATGGCATTTGAGAACCCGAGCAGGGACGAGATCAGACAGATACTTGCAGATTGCAAGAATATAGCAGTTGTTGGCTTGTCAGAAAATCCCGAGAAAACGAGTCACATGGTAGCCAAGGCGATGCAGGACAGGGGATACCGGATTATCCCGGTGAACCCGACGGCCGCAGGCAAAGAAATCCTGGGTGAAACTTGTTATGCTTCGCTCAAGGACATCCCGGAGCAGGTCGATCTGGTGAATGTATTTCGCCGCAGCGAACATACTCCTGAGGTTGCCGAGCAGGCGGTGCAGGTCGGAGCGCGCACGCTCTGGCTGCAGCTTGGGATCTACAATGAAGAGGCGGCTGAGATCGCTCGACGGGGCGGACTAAATGTCATCATGGACCGCTGTATCAAGGTGGAAGAAGCGGTCTTGCGCCCTCGTGGATAAGGGCAGCCATCCCAGACAATAAGTGCCCCGTTCACCAACAGTTTACCAACATAATCAAGAAGCCCCCCTGAACACAATATAAAAGGCTTTATGACGGATGATCCAGTGGAGCACGAGCATAAATAAATCGTCCGCCATGGAGACCAGATTATAAGGAGGGCTTCAGCTTTGTACAATCAGCAATCGTACCAGACAGCCAACTATCGAGGCAACCAGCCGGGGCATGACCAGTACTTGCGTGCTGACTCCCAGCAACCGACCAGCTTCAGCGCAAGCGGATCAGCATTCTCTTCCGGCTCGTTCGGTACGCCTGTAGCCTCTCAGTACAAGGGAATACAGAGAACGTACCAACCTACCGGCTATGTGCAGTCCGTGTATGGCCAGAACCAACAGCAGCAGTACAGCTCGCAATTCCAGTCGCCTTCGTCTTTCCACACGGCCAACTATCGAGGCAACCAGCCGTGGCATGACCAGTACTTGCGCGCTGATTCCACTCAACCGAACAGCGTCGCAAGCCAGGCAACATTCAGCAATCAGTACCAACCAACATTCAACAGCCAATTCGCAGCAGCTGGCAATCAGTATCAAAGCCAGTTCTACCAACCGCAATTCCAGAGCACGCAGCAATTCCACAACAGCAACTATCAAGGAAATGTGCCGGGACACGACCAGTACTTGCGTGCTGACTCCACTCAACCTAGCCAATTCGGAAGAAGCGGCTTCTAATTGCATGCATCCGGCGAACCCTGAGAGGGGTTCGCCTTTTACATGGCGGCGCTCGGCTTCGACTAACTATCTCTTTCGTCGAACAACGCTTCTCGACATAAGCAATAGTAGGTCGCCACCGGCGTTTTGCGACTTGGTGCCAACCAACTATTGCTTTACAAATCACCCGCTTCGCTATACCATTCATATATAGATAGAGGTCGATCGTACATAGAGAGAAATGCTGATGTGATGAGATTTGCATAGCTGATGACGGATTTAAACAGAGGGGGATCTATGCGAGTTCATGCTATCGGCGCTGCTCCGGGCATCGCATTCGGTTCAGCGTACAGTTTACCGCAATGGGAATATGAATTGCCCGATCGTATCATTGATGCTGCCCAGTTGGGGCAGGAGATTCAACGGCTGTACGAAGGTGTGAGCATCTCCAAGGCGGAGCTGGAGGAACTGAAACAGGGTATATCCGCCTACCTCGGTGAGGATGAGCTCAGGATCTTCGATGCGCACATCGCCATCCTGGAAGATCCGCAATTTCTGAAGGAAATTCAGAATGTCATTCGCCAACAATACAAGGTAGCCGAAGTGGCGGTCAAGGAAGTGATGGACCGGTTCAGTCATCTGTTTGAGCAACTGGAGGATCAGGTCATGCAGGACCGGTCTCTCGATATTCGCGATGTCGGCAACCGGCTGCTCAAGCATCTGATCGGGGCCATGCATGTCATCGAGCCGCCGACGGATACGCCTTATATCGTGGTAGCCAAAGAGCTGACGCCATCTCAGCTGGCGCATCTCGATCCGAAGCATCTTGTCGGCATCGTGATCATGACGAACAGCGCCAACTCGCATATGGCCATCATGGCAAGAGCGCTGGGCATTCCATGCGTGGTTGGGCTGGAGGGCAGGCTGAAAACCCCGATCCAGACCGGCGACAAGCTGATCATTGACGGAGAGCGCGGCATCGTCGATGTTGATCCGGACGAAGAGACGATCGCCAGGTACTTGCAAATTCAAGAGGAGCACCGTCAGGAACAGCTCCATCTTCGCGCCATCGAATCGCTGCCGGCCTGCACGGTGGACGGACTGGAGCTGCATCTTGACGCGAATATCGGATTCGCAACGGAAGTGGGCGAAGATCTGTTGCGATATGCAGAAGGGATCGGCTTGTATCGCACGGAATTCGAATACCTGGATCGCGCGACCTGGCCATCTGAGGAGCAACTGTATCAGACATATCGCACGGTGATTTCCCGATTGCAAGGCAAGCCTTGCGTCATGCGGACGCTGGATATCGGCGCGGATAAGCAGTTGCCCTATCTCGATCTGTCTGCGGAGGACAATCCTTCACTCGGCATGCGCGCCATCCGATTCTCGCTGCAGTATCGTGACACTTTCAAATCACAATTGCGTGCCATCCTGCGAGCCAGCGTTCACGGTCCGGTCAAGATTATGTATCCGTTTATCTCCTTTCTGGAAGAGGTTCGCGAGGCCAACCGTCTGCTTGATGAAGTGAGACAGGAGCTGGCAACCGAGATGCCTGAGCTGCTCGCGATCGCAAATCACGTGGAAACCGGAATTATGATCGAGCTGCCTTCGGCCGTATCGATCGTCGATCTGCTCATGGATGAGGTTGATTTCGTCAGCATCGGCTCCAACGATCTTGTCCAATACATGCTCGCTGTCGATCGCATGAATACCATGGTTTCACAGCTGTATGATCCGTATCATCCGGCGATCATCCGCGCTTTCCGTACAATCGCCGAAGCCGCACGTCAAGCGAATAAGCCGGTGAGCGTTTGCGGTGAATTGGCTGCTGATCCCGATTATTTGCCGGTGTGGATCGGTTTGGGCATCACCAGGCTCAGCATGTCCACGCATGCAATCCTGCCGCTGAAGCGGAGGATCCGCGGTCTGTCAGCCGATAGCTGCAGATCTCTTGTGAAGGAACTGCTTGCTTGCAAGACAAGCGAGGAGATCAGGAAGCACGTGCAGGATTATAATGTCCTCATTGAGACGAGTAGATAAGGAGTATACCCATTGAAGAGCTGGATGAGAATAATACCTGCGGTCATCTGGATGATCGTCATCTTCATTTCCTCCCATCAACCGGGAGAAGCGCTGGAGGAAGGCGTATTGGTATGGATCCAATCGCTGCTTCCATTCGTTCGCGATTTGAACTTTGGGCATTTTATCTCCTATTTTATCCTGTCGTTTACGGTGTACTATGCTCTGGGGTCAAGGTGGATGAACTGGCGCGGCAAGCTGCTCAGCATCCTGATCTGCGTATTGTACGGAGCAACGGATGAATACCACCAGATGTATGTTCCTGGACGTGCTCCGGATCTGCTTGATATTCGCAATGACGCGATCGGTGCTGCCATAGCGATGCTGGTGGTCGGCATCAAACCCGTGCATCGTCTGTTTGTCCGGCTCGCCGAAGGCAAAAAGTACTAGCCCCTCTTAGCAGGATATTCTCTCTTCCAAAGCGAACTAGTATATAGTATCGTTCGTTGGAGGAGAGGATAAGCTTGCAACGTTCCACTTGCACTTGCGGAGATCAGATGACCTTGCAACTGCGAACGGTCATCTATTCCGGTTTCATAGAGATTGTCAATGTCCCGATTCTGACGTGTCGGTCTTGTTATAGAAGCGTCGTATACGATGCTGTCAAAAGTGATTTAACCTCTCTGATCGAACGGTTATCCCATACAGACGGCACGCCGGTTGAGATACGTTTCGATGAGCGCAATGAACTCGCTTTCTTGCTTATGAAAGCTACAGATAAGGAACTGCTTCATGAATCACTTAGAGACATCGTAGAAGAGCGTATCAATGAACTGCTCGATATCATGCTGCTCGCCCAGTCGCTGCAGAATCAGGAATGGATCGAGGAGACGAGGGGCAGATTGAAGCAGATTACGGAACATTACATGATCCGACGATGATGGCGGTTTTCTGAAAAAACGGTCACAACCATTGCGTCGGGCGGCATTTTGTCGTATGATAACGGTAACCGATTTGTACGTTTTTTCACGTATCATTCTATTAGTAACGGAGAGAATCTCATGACAGTAACGATTTATGATGTGGCAAGAGAAGCTGGAGTTTCGATGGCTACCGTATCGCGCGTAGTCAACAATAACCCTAATGTCAAACCGCAGACGCGGAAGAAGGTGTATGAGGCAATCGAGCGGCTCGGCTATCGTCCGAATGCTGTCGCCCGTGGTTTGGCCAGCAAGAAGACGACGACCGTAGGCGTTGTCATCCCTGATATTTCCAATGCAATTGTTGCCGAAGTAGCCAGAGGCATCGAGGATATCGCCAATATGTATCACTACAATATCATCCTGTGCAATGCCGATATGAGGAAAGAGAAAGAAATTCGCGTTATCAACACCTTGCTCGAGAAACAGGTGGACGGCTTATTGTTCATGGGCGGACTGGTGACCGAAGATCACATCCAGGCTTTCCGCACATCGAGCGTTCCGATCGTGCTCTGCGCGACAAGAGACGAGAAGCAGGAAGTGGCTTCGGTGGACATCGACCACAAGCTGGCAGCTTATGACGCGGTACAAGCCCTGATCAAGAAGGGCCATCGCAAGATCGCTCTGCTCAGCGGACCGATCGAAGACATGTCCTTCAACTATTGGCGTTATCAAGGCTATCGTCAGGCGCTGGAGGATGCGGGCATCGAATTCCGCGAGGAATATGTGCGCAGCGGCACCAGCCGTTATGAAACAGGACTCGAGCTCACCCAATGTTTCCTGGAGCTGGAGGACCGGCCAACCGCGATTCTCGGCACCAATGACGAACTTGCGATCGGCGCGATTCACACGGTTGTTGACCATGGGCTGTCGGTACCTGGCGACTTCTCGGTTATCGGGATCGACAATGTGCGCATCGCTTCCATGGTACGCCCGCGGCTGACGACGGTCGCTTCCCCGATGTACGATATCGGGGCGGTTTCGATGCGGCTGCTTACGAAGCTGATGAAGAACGAGCATGTTGAAGAGCCGCGCGTGGTATTGCCGCATGAGCTGATCATGCGCGATTCTGTAGCGCAGCTGTAATATCGTGGATGAACCATCGCGTGCCTTAAGGCACGCGATCATAGCGTTGAACTCAAGGCAGATAGAGGCGCGCAAGCTCCTTGGTCTGCCTGTTTTTATTCGTAATTTCCTCCCTGCGGGGCATCTTTCCAAGCTGACACGGGTCATCCAACCAGGTGGACGGCAACTGTCTGCCGTAGATCGGTTGCCATTTGCTCAGCCACTCCTCCGGCAGGGAGCCCAGCGATTCATAGGACAGGCTGCTTGCGAGAGGGTGCTCGCAGACGATCAGCCACAGCAGCGTCCAGGCGCGCGGCACCACCCGCCAGATGTCGTATCCGCCTCCGCCCAGCGCCACCCATCTGCCTTCGCAATACCTATCCGCCGCTTGTTTGATGAGCATGGGCATTCGTCGGTATATATCCATGCTGCAATACACATGCGCAAGAGGATCATATGCATGCGCATCGCAGCCGTGCTGGCTGACGATAATGTCTGGTTTGAAATGGTTTGCCACCCGTTCGAGCAGCTCCGAGAAACATTCCATCCAGGACTCATCCTCGGTATATGGCTCTACGGGCATGTTCAGGCATGCGCCGAAGCCCGCGCCTTCGCCGCGTTCGTGCACGGCTCCGGTGCCCGGAAACAGATACTTGCCTGTCTCATGAATCGAGAAGGTGAAGACATTCGGGTCGGAGTAGAACGACCATTGTACGCCATCGCCATGATGCACATCCGTATCCACATACAGCACGCGGCAATCGTATCGCTCGCGTATGTGAGCGATGGCGCAGGAGGCGTCATTGTAGATGCAGAACCCTCCGGCCTGATTGCTCAGCGCATGATGCAACCCGCCTGCGAGGTGAACCGCCCGCGTCGCTCGGCCGGACATGACCTGCTCGCAAGCCTCGATCGTGCCGCCAACCGCAATCGCAGCATATCTGTGCATGTTTTCGAAGCGGGGCGTGTCACCTTCCCCGAGTCCGTATCGGTCGGCCTTGGCCAGACTTTCTGCAGAAGGATGGAGGGCGCTGAGCTCGCGCACAGCCTGGATATATTCGTGTGTATGAACGCGCGCGATCTGTCCGATGTCTGCGGGAGAGGGGCGAATGATGCGCTCGTCGTCCAACGTGCCAAGAGCGCGCATCAGATCATGGGTCATCACGAGTCGTTCCTGACGGAATGGATGCTGATCGTGAAAGTGATATTGCAAGCTCTCTTCGTTAAAGATGTAAACGGCGTTTCTTCTCATGCGGCAACCTTCCTGATCTTGGATTAGTACATGTATCTCTGGCGGAATCTGACTCGATCGAACCGCTCCACCGAGCTGAGCGGGACTTCCGGTCCGATCTTGACCATCAGACAGTTGGCAGGGTGCGAGCAAATCTCCGGATCATCTGTCGCATACCAGATCATGCCCACAGACTTCATCAGCCGTTCCATCATCCTGCGATATTCCCACACGTCAAGCCCACTCGATTTCAGGTCCCAATGCCAATAATATTCGGTCGTGAATACAATTACATTGTCCAGCTGACGTTCGCGGAAGGCAAGCTGAAGCATACGCTTGCCGATGCCGAACGAGCGGTATGGCGGAGCAACCTCAATCGCGCCAAGCTCGATCAAATCTTCCATCCCGCCGTCCGACCAACGTTCCAGCGGATCCGGGTAGTGGAAGGTGACGTAACCGACGATCGTGCGATCATGGACGGCCGCGATGATCCGGCCTTCCGGAAGCTCGGCGATTTCGACGAGTGCCTGCTGTTGCTCAAGCGGCGGGCGGAAGGCATCCAGACCCTCATGCATGGTCCATGCCGCGAGCCTCTCGGGAGGGACAGGACCGCAGATCAGCAGCTCGCCGTCCGGATGCGGACATTTGTCTTCAAGATAGATTTTCCGATGCTCCATCTGATTCAAGCTCCTTACAGGACTATGTATCTATCATATCATAATCATAAACAGCTTATAAGATTTCCTTCAATTTAAGTGCTTACAATTCCAGTAATCGATGATATAATAACGTACTGTAAGCGTTTCATGTGACATATATCATGGTTGAACGGATTGAGCAAGATATGAGGAGGGATTTATCAATTATGCTGACAGAGGAGATCATCAAGCCTTCGCGTCAAGATGGCAATTTGCAAGACTATGAGCAAGCAAGACAACATTTTGACTGGAAAGAGATCGAGAAGCATTTCACATGGTATGAGACGGGCAAGGTCAACATGGCGTATGAAGCCATCGACCGTCACGCGGCGTCCGAACGCGCGAACAAGACAGCGCTCATATATAGCGATGATGCGAGAGAAGAGAGATATACCTTCAGCGAGCTGAGCAAGAAATCGAACCAGGCAGGCAATGTCCTGCGCAAGCTTGGCATTCAGAAGGGCGATCGCGTCTTCATCTTCATGCCGCGTACTCCAGAGCTCTATATCACCTTGCTTGGCGTGCTCAAGGTTGGCGCGATCGTGGGTCCGTTGTTCGAGGCATTTATGGAGACCGCAGTTCGTGACCGCCTGTCTGATAGCGAGGCTGTTGCGATCATCACCACTCCTGAACTGATCGGTCGGGTGCCTGTGCAGGATCTGCCGCATCTGAAGCATGTGCTCATCGTCGGAGACAATCACCAGCTTGAACCGGGACAGATTGATTTCAAACGCGAGATGGCTGCTGCGTCAGAAGAGATGGAGATTGAATGGCTGGACCGCGAGGATGGCATGATCCTCCACTATACATCGGGATCTACAGGCAAGCCCAAGGGCGTGTTCCACGTACACAACGCGATGATTCAGCATTATTATACCGGCAAGATCGTGCTCGATCTGAAGGAAGATGACATCTATTGGTGTACGGCTGACCCAGGATGGGTAACCGGCACTTCGTACGGCATATTTGCACCGTGGCTGAATGGCGTGACCAACGTCGTGCGCGGAGGCCGATTCAGCCCGCAGAATTGGTACAGCACGATCGAGAAATTCAAGGTGACCGTCTGGTACAGCGCGCCGACTGCCTTCCGCATGCTGATGGGTGCGGGTGAAGAAGTCATCAAGCAGTATGATCTGTCTTCCCTGCGTCATGTGATGAGCGTCGGCGAACCGCTGAATCCGGAGGTTGTCAAGTGGGGCCTGCGCGTGTATGGTCAACGCATCCATGATACATGGTGGATGACGGAAACGGGAGCACAGCTCATCTGCAACTATCCTTCCATGGCGATCAAACCGGGTTCGATGGGCAAGCCGATTCCTGGCGTTGAAGCGGACATCATCGACGATCATGGCAATCCGTTGCCGCCATACCGCATGGGCAATCTGGCGATTCGCACGCCTTGGCCGTCGATGATGCGCAAGATCTGGAACAATCCAGCCAAGTATGAGGAATACTTCCGCATCCCCGGATGGTACATCTCCGGCGACTCGGCTTACAAGGACAACGACGGCTACTTCTGGTTCCAGGGACGGATCGACGATGTGATCAATACGTCGGGTGAACGTGTCGGTCCATTCGAAGTGGAGAGCAAGCTGGTTGAGCATCCGGCCGTAGCCGAGGCGGGTGTTATCGGCAAGCCGGACCCGTTAAGAGGGGAGATCATCAAGGCGTTTATCTCGCTCAGAGTCGGCTATGAGCCATCTGAGGCGCTGAAGGAGGAGATCGCCCAATTCGTGAAGAAAGGGCTGTCTGCTCACGCTGCGCCGCGTGAGATCGAATTCAGGGATAAGCTGCCGAAGACGCGCAGCGGCAAGATCATGCGCCGCGTACTGAAAGCCTGGGAGCTGAATCTGCCTACCGGCGATTTGTCGACAATCGAAGATTAACGGGGACACACAGAATGGCGGTGAGAGGTTTTCCTCGCACCGCCAGTCGTATTGTTCGCTCAATCATAGAGGCTGTTCCATCCGGCGATGCCGGAGTTAGGAAGAGCCTCTTGCGCGTTCCCCTGGTCAGGGATTATTCAACATAAACCGATTGCGATGGGCTGGAGGGGCCCTGCTGATTCACCGCCACTACCCGGTACCAGCCGTTCACCGGGAAGGAGATGTACTCGTACGATGTGGAGGTGGTCGAGTCGATTTTCAGGTACGGTCCGCCTTCCTGCAGCGAGTAATAGATCTCGTATGCGGTGACCTGCTCATGGCTAGGATTAGCCTTCCAACTGATGATCACGCCTGTCCCGCTGTCATTAATCTCGGCCTTGACGTTGCTTGGTGCGGAAGGAACAGCCCCCTGATCGCCCTGACCGGCGTCTGTTTGCCCGCTGCCGCCTGGCAACGGATCGAAGATCCAATCCTCAGCGCCTTCCTGCTGATCGGATGGTTGACCCGGCGTCAAGATCCCTGGATCAAAGGTATCAGGATGTGATCTAAGCAACTGTGTCGGTGCCGATTCATTGCCAACGACGTCAACGGCGGTGATGTAATAAACAGCCTGGTTCGGGTTATATACCGTATCCTTGAATACCGTTTCCGAACCGGCATACAGGATATGCGATACCTGATATGGCATGCCGTTTACGGATTTGTACAACCGGTAGCCGATCAGATCGGCATTCGGCGATGCGCTGAAGGTGATCGTCACTTCACCGGTTTCCGCATTACGGTTAATCGCTGCCTGACCTGGCGTTGCCGGAACCTGTCCGTCATCGACGCGCGGATCGACCACGGTCGGCGCATCCAGTTGAGCATCCGTCGGATAGAAGAAGCTGATCGGCCGAACATTGCCTTTGCTGTCTTTCGGTCTGCCGTTCGGATACTCCTCATACTTCGCCTTGATCTCCTCGATGATCGCCGCAATCGAAGGATTCCTCTTGACAAGCAGCTTGGTCTGCACAAAATCTCGCGGTGTTTCCGGATTCGGAATATAGTTCAGTCCTTGATACTGAACAACCTCCATCTCTACCAACGCGTTGTCCTGCTTGACCGGGATATACTTCTTGTTGAAGATGTCGGTGTACAGCTTGCCCGCCTGACGCACAAGGTCGCTGGGCAGATCGCCGGACACGGATGAGACGGTCATCTCGACGATGTTGGACGGACGGGTGAATTCCTTGGTTGCGAACAGTTCCGGTTTCAGATCGATCGCAGTGTTCATGATCTTCGCCCAGATCGCTCTGGCTCTCCGCTGACCTTCCGTGCTGAGCGAAGCCTGCTGGTCATAACCGATCCACACGCCTGTGGTAACGTCCGGGTTGAACCCGACGAACCATACGTCGTAATAGTTCTGCGTCGTGCCTGTCTTGCCGACGATCGTCGTTTTGTCCCAATGGGCGAAGTCGTTCAGCAAGCTGCGGGCGCTGCCGTTGCGAACGACGGTGCGCAGCATGTCAGTCATCAGATAGCCCGTTTCCTCGGAGAAGACGCGCTCTGGCGTAACCTTGTGCTCATAGACGACCTCACCGTCGACGGTCGTAATCTTCTCGATCAGGTAGGCATCCTTGAATTCGCCGTAGTTGGCGATGGCCGAATAGGCATTGGTCAGCTCCTCAACGGTAACGCCATACTTCATGCCGCCGATGACGCCTGTTGCCGCCGAGTAATCCGACTCGTCGATCGTCGTAATGCCCAGCTTCTTCGCAAAGTTCCAGGCGTTCTCGATGCCGACGACGTAATTGAACAGCTTCAGTGCCGGCACGTTGTACGACTGATTCAGCGCTTCCCGGGCGGTCATCAGTCCGTTAAACTTCAGATTGACGTTGTTCGGGATGTGGAAGCCTTTGCCTCCGTCCGGCAAGATGATCGGCGCATCGTCGATTACCGTTGCCGGCTGGATCTTGCCTTCCTCAAGCGCCGGCAGATAAGCGGCGATCGGCTTCATCGCCGAACCTGGCTGACGCTTCATCTGCGTCGCGTGGTTCAACTGCTCGATGCTGTAGTCGCGCCCTTCGATCATCGCCAGAATCGCGCCGGTACGGTTGTCGATCATCATCGCGCCGACCTGTTCGACGCCCTTCTCTTCATCGTCCGGCGAGAAGTTCTCCGGATTGGATGCGATGTCTTGCAACGCTTCATAGATGTCCTTGTCGATCGTGGTATAGATCATGTAACCGCCATTTAACAGCTCGTTGTGAACGGAGTTGTACAGATCCTGGTTCTCGCGCAGTTCTTCCAGGGTAAGTCCCGGGTTCTTCTCCAGCGCCAGAATCTCCGTCGCCCTGCGTTCCACTTCGAGCATGAGGAACGGATACGTGTTGTAAGCCTTCTGGCTCGGCGGGGCAAGCGAGGCTTTCAGGTCGAAGGCTAACGCCTCGTTGTATTCCTCCTCCGTAATCTTGCCTTCTTCCAGCATGCGCCTGAGAACGAGCCGTTGCCGCTGGAGCGCTTCATTGAAGCCTTCCTCCCTGAATGCACCGGTTCCGGTGTATGCAGAGTAGGCGGCCGGCGCTTGCGGCAACCCTGCCAGATAAGCAGCCTGGGCAAGGTTGAGGTCCTTCAGGTCTTTGTTAAATATCCCTTTCGCCGCAGCTTTGATGCCATACATCTGATAACCGGTATTGCTCGCTCCGAAGGACACCTTGTTCAGGTATCCGAGCAGTATCTCTTCCTTGGACAGGATTCGTTCCATCCGCATCGACAGCAGGATCTCCTTGAACTTCCTGCTGTGCGTCTTGTCGCGGGAGAGGAAGAGGTTGCGCGCGAGCTGCTGGGTGATCGTACTGCCGCCGGTTTGCGTGTCGTCATTGGTCACAAACTGGCCGACTGCCCGCAGGGTTGCGCCGATATCGATCCCGTTGTGCTCCATGAATTCATCGTCTTCTATGGATAGCAGCGCATCGATGACGATCTGCGGTACCTCATTGGTGAGGCTTGTGATCGGCTGACGGTCCACCTCAGATCTCAGCTGTCCCATCAGCTCTGCTTCGCCGTCGCCATCGGAGTCGCGGAAGTATATGTAGCCCGTTTCGCTGTATTCCGCCAGTGCGCTTACGATTTCATCTGCCGAGCGGATCGGATCGTCCTTGACCTTGGCCGTCACGTAGCCGAACAGTACGCCGAATACAGCCGTTCCCGCGAGCAGCGCGGCGAGGAGAAGCCATTTCAAGCTGTGCCATATGACGAGCAGAGTTTGTATAATTCCTTTGCCGATTTTGCTTGCGGTCTTTTTGGCATTGCTTTTCTTCGTCATCTTGACCTCCTGTTAGTAACGGTTCCCTTATTGAAGATGGACTTCTGTTGCCGTTTCGCACTTGATAAAGCTTGATAAAGATAGATTAAAATCTGTTCCATTATAGCATAAACGATAATTGATGGACATATAGGGCGCTTGTCGCAATTTCCCCTAAGTCCGGAGCATTCAGGGGGAGAGGTTGGTCAGACTGGCCAAACATGAAATATTATAGAGATTCTTCCCTTAGCGCATCAATATCATCTTAACAGACGAAGCAGCCGGATGACTTGTTACATAGGCGCATGGGAACGGCTTCAGCCTGGACTTGCCGCTTCCAACGATGGGGTATATGCAGTGTTCAGCAGGGCGCTGCGTCTGCGCATCAATAAAGAAATACTTGGCTGGCGCCAAGTCCTTTAGTACGCCGGTGGCAGCTTGGTATTTCTTATGTCTTACGAGAATGTATGGGAAGTTATACTTTCTATAAGACTAAAGAAAGCCGCGACCCTTGGTTGAGGGATCGCGGCTTTGTGCTGATGTTGAGTGTCTGGATCAGGATTAACGGCTGTAGAACTCGACGATCAGCTTCTCGTTGATTTCCGGTGGAAGCTCGGAGCGTTCCGGCAGACGAGTCAGCTTGCCTTCCAGCGCCTTCTCGTTGAAGTCCAGATATTCCGGAACGAAGTTGTTGTTGGCAACCGAATCCTTGATTACGGCCAGGTTGCGGCTTCTCTCGCGGACGCCGATCACTTCGCCTACATTCACGAGGTAAGAAGGAATGTCAACCTTCTTGCCGTTAACGGTGATATGGCCATGTGCGACCAGCTGACGCGCAGCTGCGCGAGTGTTAGCCAGTCCAAGGCGATATACCAGGTTGTCGAGGCGTCTTTCCAGCAGGATCATGAAGTTCTCACCGGAGATACCCGGGATTTTGCTTGCTCTGTCGAACAAGTTGCGGAATTGCTTCTCGCTCAGACCATACATATGGCGCAATTTTTGCTTTTCTTGAAGCTGAAGGCCGTATTCGCTCAGTTTCTTGCGTTGCCCCGGACCATGTTGTCCCGGAGGATATGAGCGCTTCAATTCCTTGCCTGTACCGCTCAGGGAGATGCCCAGGCGGCGGCTGATCTTGAACTTAGGACCAGTGTAACGAGACATGTGATCTAAACTCCTTTGTTCTATATATGGGATGATGTTTTCGAAAGAGCGATCTGTGCTGCGAAGGTGTCGATGCTCGATAGCAGCATCCAGCGGGCAAGTAATTCAGCCGCGGCCCGCTGTTCACGCTCACGCAGTGAGGGTGCTCACAGAGTCTTTCGAGCACGCTATCTACAGTATACTCCGAATACCTATTCTATAAGAGTTGAAAGGTGGATGTCAAGCAGAGTTGCGAAAAGAAATGCGCGGCAAACGAAACATCCCAAACACGACAGCGTAATCGACAATTTTCATGAAGAGTGTAGTGCAACATGCACAAATCGGTAGTAAGATATTCTTGGGGGAAAAGCAGCAATTTCCTGCCTGAACATACCATGTCACTGCATTCTTATTAACGGGCGAATGATATGTTTGAAAGTGGATGGGTCACTATGACAGGAAATTTTCCTTGGATGGGGGGCGGCTTGCCGATGAGTTCCCTCACCCGCGCCTCCAGGAGGAGAGTTTTCACAGGTTGCGTTTGCACAATGTTTTGCTGAATGGGCGGGGCAAACGAGGTTTGATGAAACCGGTGCGGTTCCTTGATCGTTGTTGACACCGACCATTTTAAATCAATCAACGACACTTATGGCCATCAGACAGGCGATCAGATCCTGAAGCAGTTCCGCCGCATCATTCGCTTGCATGTCTCCTCAAACCGCTGGCTATGATAAGGAAGACATAGATTGTTACTGAATGGAGGGGGGCTGATTGATCAGATCGATCAATATATTCCTGATCACGGCAGGACTGCTGCTGCTGACAAGTGGTTGTCTGGGCGTTGGAGCGGGAGAGGCGGATGAATTGCTCAGCCAGGCTTTGTCCGGGCTGATGGGGGAGGATGACTTCGCTTTCACCGGGAAGACGACGGTGGAAATGTCGGATGCGCAGATTCAGAGCGGGTTCACCTTCAACGGCAAGGTGAATGATCATAATGAGATCTATATCCAGCCTGATGCCAGCGGACAAGGTGACGGTTATATGGCATCGGCACTGCAAGTGAACGGGGAATTGTCCTATACGAGGGTCAACCGGCAATGGAACGTATCACAGAACGCCGACAAACAGCTTCATCCCATGTTTACACTCAATCCGATCATTCATGTCGAGCATCTGAACCGGTCAGCCCGGGAGGTGGCGGTCGTGGAAGGAGATGCGGTACAGGAAGGGGCGATCGTGCTGTGCGCCACCGTTGATCAGGAACTGCTCATGGATGATTTCAAGAAGCTGGTTCGCGCCGAGCATGAGAAGATCGTCGCGGATGCGCAACGCGAAGCGCAGAGCAGCGACGATGAGCAATTGGCAGCAGAGCTGGCGGAGTATGTGCAGCAAGCGGATAAACAGCTGGAACAGATCCTCGATACGCTCCAGGTGGATTCTGAATACCGCATCGTCATGGACAAGCGCAGCCGCCGTCTGCTGGAGTTGATCTACACAGCCCAGCTTCAGTACCAAGCGGACGATCAGACGCACAAGGAATCGATTCGCACCTCGTATCAATTCCAGGATTGAGTATATCGTGAATCATAGGAAGGGGCTGCCCGAAGGGCAGCCTCTCGTTAGTCTTATAGAAAGTATAACTTCCCATACATTCTCGTAAGACATAAGAAATACTAAGCTGCCACCGGCGCCCTAAAGGACTTGGCGCCAGCCAAGTATTTCTTTAGTCTTATAGAAAGTATAAC
>Ga0207747_1000579_pt1 | contig 38784 bp, 30 predicted proteins | sample HigsolmetaGSP11D_FD_184839 | JGI IMG/M metagenome (GOLD analysis project Ga0207747, IMG submission 184839) | High solid enriched microbial communities from the Joint BioEnergy Institute, USA - SP1-1-D (SPAdes) | ecosystem: Engineered > Bioreactor > SSF (Solid state fermentation) > Aerobic >...
CCGGCCGGACCATAAGTAGAACAAGGTGAGGGAGAGGCGTCGGAGGAAAATCTTGATGCGTCGGCAGGACGACGCGACGCCATGAACAGGATGGCGTCGTCACGCAGGCGCCAGCCGCGCCCCGGGCCGCGTGGCCGCATCGCCGATCCGCGGGCAGTGGAGCAGGTGCGGTCGGCACTCGGCGGGCTGCCGCTGCGCCGGGATCTGCTGATCGAGCATCTGCACGCGCTGCAGGACCGATACGGCGCCTTGCGGGCCGGGCATCTGGTGGCGCTGGCCTCGCTGCTGCGCCTGGCGCCGGTCGAGATCTTTGAGGTCGCCAGCTTCTACGCGCATTTCGACCTGCTGGAGGATGACGCCCCGGCGCCCCCGCCCGTGACATTGCGCGTCTGCGACGGCCTGCCCTGCTCCATGGCGGGCGCGGAAGCCTTGCTGCGGGATTTGCAGGCCACGCCGCCGGCCGGGGTGCGGGTGGTGCGTGCCCCCTGCATGGGCGCCTGCCATCGCGCACCGGCCTGTGCCATCGGCCATGAATTGCTGGCAGCGGCCACGCCGGAGCGCATCGCGGCAGCACTGGCGGAAGGCACGCCGCAGCCGCCCACGCCGCCGGGCCTTGCGGATTACCGCGCGCGTGGCGGCTATTCGGTGCTGCAAGCGCCGCCACCGGTCGAGACCATGCTGGAACGGCTGGAACAATCCGGCCTGCGCGGCCTGGGCGGCGCCGGCTTCCCGGCCGCGCGCAAATGGCGCCTGGTGCTGTCCCAGCCCGGCCCGCGCCACCTGGTGGTGAACGCGGACGAGGGCGAGCCCGGCACCTTCAAGGACCGCCTTTGCCTGGAAACGGAGCCGCATCGCGTGCTGGAAGGCATGCTGCTGGCGGCGCAGGCGATCGGTGCCGAAGCCTGCTGGATCTATCTGCGCGACGAATATCCGGACCTGCACGCCATGCTGCGGCGGGAGATCGCGGCGCTGGAACAGGCGGGGCTTGCGCCCATGCCGATCCATCTGCGGCGCGGTGCCGGCGCCTATATCTGCGGCGAGGAGACGGCGCTGCTGGAAAGCCTGGAAGGCAAGCGCGGCTGGCCGCGCCACAAGCCACCCTTCCCTGGTGAGGCGGGCCTCTTCGGCCGGCCGACCCTGATCCACAATGTCGAGACGCTGTGGTTCCTGCCGGAGATCCTCGGCTCGGCGGAAGGCGCCGCACGCCATGCCGCGACGCGGCCGCGCTTCTTCAGCGTCTCCGGCCGGGTGCAGGAGCCGGGGGTGAAGCTGGCGCCCTCTGGCACCACGGCGCGGCAGCTTATCGAGGAGTATTGCGGCGGCATGGCGCCAGGGCACGCGTTCCGGGCCTATCTGCCGGGCGGTGCCTCGGGCGGCATCCTGCCGGCTTCCATGGCCGACCTGCCGCTGGACTTCGGCAAGCTGGAGGCGCATGGCTGCTTCGTCGGCTCCGGCGCGGTGGTGGTTCTCTCCGATCAGGACGATCTGGCGGAGGCAGCACGGAACCTGCTGCGCTTCTTCCGCGACGAAAGCTGCGGTCAATGCACGCCCTGCCGCGTCGGCACGGCGAAGGTAGTGCCGCTGCTGGAAGCCCCGCGCTGGGACCGCGCGCTGCTGGAGGAATTGGCGCAGGCCATGGCGGACGGCTCCATCTGCGGCCTCGGCCAGGCGGCGATGAATCCGGTGCGCAGCCTGCTACGCTTCTTCCCGGAGGCGGTGCCATGATCCGCTTCACCCTGGATGGTACGACACTGGAAGCCGCACCGGGCGAAAGCATCTGGACGGCGGCACAAAGGGCCGGAGTGGCGATCCCGCATCTCTGCCACCTGCCCCGGCCCGGCTACCGGCCGGACGGCAATTGCCGTGCCTGCCTGGTGGAGATCGAGGGCGAGCGGGTGCTCGCCGCCTCCTGCATCCGCACGCCGCGCGAGGGCATGGTGGTGCGCAGCGAAAGCAGCGCCCGCGCGCAATCCACCCGGCGCATGATGTTCGAATTGCTGCTGGCCGATGCGGCGCCGCGCGATGCGACGGGCGGCTTCGCGCAATGGGCGAAACGGCTGGGCGTTTCGGCCTCCCGCTTCGCGCCGGAACCGGCGCGGCCGGCAGCGGATCTCTCGCACCCCGCCATGGCGGTGCAGCTCGACGCCTGCATCCAGTGCGGCCTCTGCGAACGCGCCTGCCGGGAGGTGCAGCACAACGACGTCATCGGCATGGCGGCGCGCGGCATGGGCACGCGGGTCGTCTTCGACCTGGGTGATCCGATGGGCGCCTCCAGTTGCGTCGCCTGCGGCGAATGCGTGCAGGCCTGCCCGACCGGGGCGCTGCTGCCGAAATCCGTGCTGGACGAGGCAGGCCGGCGCGGCGCGCCGGACGAACGGCGCGTGCCGAGCGTCTGCCCCTATTGCGGCGTCGGCTGCCAGGTGGAGTACCGGGTACGCGACAATGCGATCCTGGAGGTGGTGGGGCGGAATGGCCCTTCCAATCAGGGCCGCCTCTGCGTGAAGGGCCGCTTCGGCTTCGACTATCTGCGCCACCCGGACCGGCTGACCCGGCCGCTGATCCGCCTGCCTGGCGCAACCAAGGATCCCGCCGACTGCCTGGACCCGCAGCAAGCCCGCGCGAAATTCCGCGAGGCAAGCTGGGAGGAGGCGATGGCCCTCGCCGCCGCCGGCCTGGCCCGCATTCGCGACACCCACGGCCCGAATGCGCTGGCGGGTTTCGGTTCCGCCAAGGGCTCGAACGAGGAAGCCTATCTGTTCCAGAAGCTGGTCCGCACCGGCTTCGGCACCAACAATGTGGATCACTGCACCCGGCTCTGCCATGCCGCGAGCGTGGCGGCGTTGCTGGAGGGGATCGGCAGCGGCGCCGTCACCGCGCCCTTTACCACGGCGCGCGACGCCGATGTGATCTTGGTGATCGGCGCCCGCCCCACCGAGAACCATCCCGTCGCCGCCACCTATCTGAAGGAGGCCGCGGCGCGTGGCGCGGCGCTGATCGTGATGGACCCGCGCGGCAACGGACTGGACCGCTTCGCGCAGGAGGTGGTGCGCTTCTCGCCCGGCCAGGATGTGGCGTTGCTCAACGCCCTGCTGCATGTGGTGATCGCGGAAGGGCTGTACGACCGCCAATTCACCGCCGCCCGGCTGGACGGCTTCGCACAGCTTGCCGCCCATGTGGCGGCGGCGACGCCGGAGGCGATGGCCCCCATCTGCGGCGTGCCCGCGGAGCAGATCCGCCGCGTCGCCCGGCTGTTTGCCAAGGCAAGCGCGGCGCTGGTGCTCTGGGGCATGGGCATCAGCCAATCCGTGCACGGCACCGACAATGCGCGGGCGCTGATCGCGCTGGCCCTGCTCTGCGGCCAGGTCGGGCGGCCGGGGACGGGGCTGCATCCGCTGCGCGGGCAGAACAACGTCCAGGGCGCCTCCGATGCCGGGCTGATCCCGATGTCCTTCCCGGACTACCACCCGACAGGCGACGACGCCTACCGCGCGCAGCTGGAGGCGCTGTGGGGCGCGACGCTCGATCCCACGCCGGGGCTGACGGTGGTGGAGATCCTGAACGCCGCGGAGCACGGCGCCATCCGTGGCATGTACATCATGGGCGAGAACCCCGCGATGTCGGACCCGGATCTGGCCCATGCCCGCGCCGCCCTGGCGCGCCTGGAGCATCTGGTGGTGCAGGACCTGTTCCTGACGGAGACAGCGGCGCTCGCCGATGTGGTGCTGCCCGCCAGCGCCTGGCCGGAGAAGAATGGCACCGTCACCAACACCAACCGCCAGGTGCAGATGGGCCGCGCGGCGCTGCCTCTGCCGGGCGAGGCGCGGCAGGATCTGGCGATCATCGTGGAGATGGCGCGCCGCCTCGGCCTGGACTGGACCTATGCGCATCCGCGCGAGGTCTTCGCCGAGATGGTGCAGGCCATGCCCTCCCTGGCCAACATCACCTGGGACTGGCTGGAACGCGAGGACAGCGTCACCTATCCCTGCCCCGCCCCGGATGCGCCCGGGGCGGAGATCGTCTTCCGGGAAAGCTTCCCAACGCCGAGCGGCCGCGCCCGCCTGGTGCCCGCCGGCGTGACCGATCCCGGCGAGCCGCTGGATGCCGACTTCCCCTTCGTCCTCACCACCGGGCGCGAGCTGGAGCACTGGCATACCGGCGCCATGACCCGCCGCGCCGAGGTGCTGGATGCTCTGCAGCCCGGCCCCACCGTCTCCGTTTCCCCGGCCACCCTGGCGCGGCTCGGCCTGCCGCCAGGCGGCAGGGCGCGGGTAGTGACGCGGCGCGGCGCGGTGGACCTGGCCCTCCGCGCCGATCCGGACATACCGGACGACTTGCTCTTCATCCCCTTCGCCTATCGGGAGGCGGCGGCGAATCTGCTGACCGATCCGCAGCTTGATCCCTTCGGGCGGATTCCGGGTTTCAAATACTGCGCGGCGCGGCTGGAGCCAGCCTGACATCCCGGCTGGGCTTGTTGAGGAAGCGACGATGCGGGCGCCTGCGGCGACACTCAGGATCCGAGGCGGCATCGATCGGGGTCGTCGCACTTCGGATCGCGATCACGTGGGATCTTCCGGTGTCGGCAGGATGGGTGCCCTGCAACCGTCCGTATTCTGGCCCGTTCTGATCCGGGCCTGGACAGATCCGGGGACCTGCCGTGACTTGGGACATTCTCGGCAACGCCGCTGCCGGCGCGGCTTCTGCCAAGGAGAGGCCGGCATCCGAAGCCGCGCAAGGCGTGGGAGTGGAACGCCTGCTGCTGGCGGCCTTGCCGGAGGGTTGGTCGGTGGTCGGCCAGTGCCGCTTCGGCACCGCGCTGCCCGGACCCACCGCCACCGGCTGCCATGCCCTGGCACATCCCGCGATCGGAATCGCATTGATCGACATTGCGCCCGATGCCACGCCGAATGCCGAATCCCGGCTGCGCCGCGCCCTGAGCGCAGCCGATTTCTGGTCCGACTTTCCCGGTTACCTGCCGGTCTGGCATGGCAGGCTGGAGGGTCCCGCGATCCGCCGGCTTGCCGAGATCGTGCAGGACCGCTTCTCCGCCCTGCCGCCGCTCACCGTCCCCGGCGGCCAGGGCTGGATCAGCGCGGTGCGCCAGGCCCTGGCGCAGGATGCGGCCTGGGTGGTGTCCGGCCAAGCCAGCAGCTCCGCCACGCCATCGCCGTTTCCTCCGGTTCCGGAAGAGGCGGATGAGGAACCCCGCCGCGGCCGGATGCGCACCCTGCTGCTTTTGGGCTTCCTGGGCACCTTCGGACTAGGCATGGCGACAGGCCTCCTCCTGCTCCCTAAGCCCGAACCCGCTCCGCTTTCTGCCGCGCCCACCATGCCAGAGCGGGCGGTTCTTGCGGATCCGGCGCCGGCGGCAGTGACGGGCTCCGTGGCAGAGCAATCGGCGGCGGCTGATGTGGCGCCGGCATCCCCGGCCGATACGGCGGCCGCCGAACCCGCCTCGCCACCCCCGGCCGGGCCCGCTGTGGAGCCAGAGCCAGAGCAGGAACCGGCAAAGCCCATGGCAACGGTCGCAGCATCAGCCTTGCCGGAACCCGCACCGGATACCCCGGCCGAGGCAGGATACCAGGCCACAATGCCGGAGGATGAGGAAGCGCCGGCGCCAGCCGAAGTAGCTACCGAACCGGAACTCCCGCCTGCCCCGCCACCCGAGCCGCCCGTGCCCGCGCCGCGTCGGGTCACCGGGGCAGCGGTCCGGCCCGCCAGATCCGCTTCCAGCATCGACCAGGCCTGCATCCAGGCACTGTTCCGCTTCCAGCAGGGGGAAACGCTCTCCGCGGCAGAGCAGGTGCATCTTCACGAGGGCTGTGTCACGCGCCAGTAGCCGGGCCGAGGCCAAGGCCGGCAGTCGGGCAGGATAACAGCCGAAGACAAGGTTGATGCGAGGACGGCCGCGCCTGCCGATCGGTGCGAAGTCATGGGCAACTGCGCGCGCCTCTGCTCCGTTCGGGACATGGGCCCACAGCGCTGGAGGCAAGGGCAGCCATGGACGACAAGTCGAGCAGCAAGCCGCAGATGCCCGTTCTCACGACCAGGCAGGGGCACCCGGTCTGCGATAACCAGAGCCTTCGCAGCGTCGGCGAACGCGGCCCGGCGACGCTGGAGAACTACCAGTTCATTGAGAAGGTCACTCATTTTGACCGGGAACGTATTCCGGAGCGAGTCGTCCACGCCCGCGGTACCGGCGCGCATGGTTGGTTCGAAGCCTATGGGAAGATCGGCAACGAACCAGCGACAAAGTACACCCGCGCCAAGGTGTTGACCCGGACCGGCAAGCGCACGCCGGTCTTCGTGCGCTTCTCCACCGTGATCGGCAGCAAGGACAGTCCGGAGACGGCGCGCGATCCGCGCGGCTTCGCGGTCAAATTCTACACGGAGGACGGTAACTGGGATCTGGTGGGCAACAACCTGCGGATCTTCTTTATCCGCGACGCCATCAAATTCCCGGACATGATCCATGCTTTCAAGCCGGACCCAGTGACGAACCGGCAGGAGCCCTGGCGCTTCTACGACTTCGTCTCGCAGTCGCCCGAGGCGCTGCACATGGTCACCTGGGTAAAGAGCCCCTGGGGTATCCCGGCGAGTTACCGGGAGATGGAGGGGTCCTCCGTCAACACCTACAAGCTGGTCAACGACCAGGGCGTAGCGCATCTCTGCAAGTTCCAATGGGTGCCGAAGCAGGGCGTGCGCAACCTGACCAGCCAGCAGGCCGCCGAGATCCAGGCGAAGGATGTCGGTCACGCCACACGTGACCTGTATGAGGCAATCGAGCGCGGCGACTATCCGGAATGGGAGTTCTGCGTCCAGCTTATGGAGGATGGCGAGCACCCGGAGCTGGACTTCGACCCGCTGGACGACACCAAGCGCTGGCCGGAGGACAAATTCCCGCTGCGCCCGCTTGGACGCATGGTCCTGGACCGCAACCCCGATAACGTCTTCGCGGAAACGGAGCAGTCCGCCTTCGGCACCGGCGTGCTCGTGGACGGGATCGATTTCTCCGATGATAAGATGCTACAAGGCCGGACGCTGTCCTATTCCGACACGCAGCGCTACCGCGTCGGGCCGAACTACCTGCAACTGCCCGTCAACTCCCCCAAGGGAACACAGGCTCACACCAACCAGCGTGACGGGCAGATGGCCTACTACGTGGATGCGGCCGGCGAGAACAAGCATGTCAATTACGAGCCCAGCATCATGGGCGGGATGCGGGAAGCGCCGCAGCCGCAGAAAGACTATCATCAGTGGGTCGAGGGGCATCTCGGCCGCTACCAGACCTCCCGCACGGCGGACGATTACAGACAGGCCAGCGAACGTTATCGTAGCTTCGAGGACTGGGAGCGCGAGGACCTCATCGGCAATCTTGTCGCCGACCTGAAGCAGTGCCCGGAGCCCATCCAACTCCGCATGGTCTGGCATTTCTGGCACTGTGACCCGGACTATGGCACGCGCGTCGCCCAGGGCGCCGGCATCGACCTGGAGAAGGCCAAGAGCCTACCGCCGCTGGAGGGCAAGCCGCCGCCTGGCCAGAACCGGCCCGGCCCCACTTACACCTCCGGAAAGCGGGAGGAGCCGGCCGGCATCGAGCCGGGCAGGCGAGAAGCCCAGCCTGCAAGGGCAAGAGAGTCGCAGCCGCAAAGGTGATGGCAGCATGCGGGGACCTCAAGCTATGGGATGCATTGGGTAGCCCAGCTGGCTCCGGCCACCCTCCGTCCTCTGGATCCGGACAGGCGGAACCGTGCAGTCCCCTAGCAAAACGGTCCGGGGCGGCTAGACGCCCCCGCCAAGCTAGGCTAGTTACCGCCGCCGTCAGCCCCTGCGCACCCATTGCAATCGGCCCTTGGTCCGAAAGCGCGGAGGGCCAGCATGGGGCTGACAGGAATCCGGGGGGACTCACCGGGTTCATGACTAAGGTCCCCATCGTCTAGAGGCCTAGGACACCAGCCTTTCACGTTGGTAACACGGGTTCGAATCCCGTTGGGGACGCCACCCTCATTCCCGCCCGCTATCCTGTTGATTTAGCTGGATTCTTCAGGGCGGCCGTAGCAAACTTCCCCCCAAGATTTCCCCCCAGATTCCAAGAGCCTAGGACCGACCCACGGTCAGCCAGAGCACCCTCTGGCATGGAGCCGTTTCCTTGCCGCCCCCTTCGTTTGAGAAGGCCGGGGCCACCGGGCGGGGGGATTGAATAATGCATAAGAATGTCGCCCGGCCTTTTTGAAAGCCATGCCCCGGCACCCCACCGGGGGGGCCATCCTTTTCCGGCCTATTTGGAGAGCCACCGGAACAACGTTCCTCGGTGGGCTGGACTCCATTCCTAATCCAGATTGAAACGGAGACAACCACCGTGACAGATGCCACGGAGGGACGGGCTTACGTGGCCTATTGCCGGGTATCTACTGACAGGCAGGGCCGGTCAGGGCTTGGCCTGGAAGCGCAGAAGGCCGCTATCGAAGCCTTCCTCAAGCCAGGGGATCGGCTGATTGCCCCGGTGTTTGTGGAAGTGGAGTCGGGCAGGAAGGCAGCCCGGCCAGAGCTACAGAAGGCATTGCAGCGATGCCGGGAGACAGGAGCAACCTTGTTGGTTGCAAAGCTGGATCGGCTCTCCCGCAACGTCCCCTTCCTCCGCTCCCTTGTGGATGGCGACGTGGAAGTTGCCTTCGCGGATATGCCGTCGCTCAACGGCGCCATCGGGCGGTTCATGCTCACCCAAATGGCGGCCGTGGCAGAGCTTGAAGCGGGGCTGATCTCAGAGCGGACCAAGGCAGCCCTTGCGGCGGCCAAGGCGCGGGGAGTGAAGCTCGGTGGGGATCGGGGATACCGGCCATCCTCTGCCCCCGATCCGGTGAAGGCCAGCCGTGCAGCGGCAGAGGCCAGAAGGATCAGGGCGGCCAAGCTCAGGGCCAAGCTTCGCCCCGCCCTGGAAGCCGTCTGGCAGCCGGGGATGAGCTATCGGGAAGCCGCCAAGAGGCTGAACGAACGGGGCATTTCAGGCCCTTCGGGGAAAGCCTGGAATCATTGGGCAGTGAAGGCGGTGCTGGCGGCCTGAGGGCAACCGGAGGATCGGAACCGCAGTCGTCCGGCCATATCGGCACTTGTAGGAGGATCGGGAAAAAGATTGATCCTCCTAGGAAAGACAAGGGGGGCTTGGGGGACAGCCTCAAGGCCCTTCTCTTTTAACAGGCGTTAAATCACCGCTTCATACTCAGATGATCGACACAGACACTCAAACAACCGTCGAGGAAATCAAAGCTCAGACTGTCGAAGAAACCGAAGCTCAGGTTGACTCAAATCCGATCAAGCCAATCAACCAGCGTTCTTGGAAAGAGCTTGAGACGACTCATGCCGAGGAATCAGAGGGCGGCCACAGCCTTAGAGGCATTTGCCTTCCTTCTCATTTTCATCCCTTTTCAGAGATTTCTCCCCTGTCTTCCTCTTTGTCTTCCGGGGAGACTGAAGAACCGCAGGCACGTTCAGCGCCGCCTCCCATACGCTACCCAAGCTGGCTGGTCTTGGCCGTGGAGCAATGCATCCACGAAGGCCGTAACCTCCCAGACACCCAGGAAGCCCTGTGGAGGGAGAACCCGGACCACGTTCAGGCCATTTACGACACTCTGAGACTCGGCAAGCTGTGTGAGCCAGAGTCGGTCAACCCTCAAACCCTGCTTGCATCGAGGATGCGTCGCCTGCGTCGGCCTTTGCCGTCTCGCAGAAAGCACGGCCTGACTCTGACGGAAATAGCAGCCCGAACGGGGATCAGTCGGGAAACGCTGGCCTCACTGATGGAGCATCACGGCTACCTTGAGATGGTGCCCTATGGCGGCTCGCAGCGCCGAAGACTGGTGACGGACGAAGCGTTCCACGCTGGCCTAGGCCACAACGTTGATGCGTCAGAGGTCCGCCTCTCCATCGAGGGCAAGAATCGAACCTCTGTATTCCCGGTCTTCTACGAGGACCAGCTTCCGAACATCCTTTGGACCTTCGATCTCGACCGCATCTACGCTGCCGCCCAGGCGCAGAGGAGCAAGAAGGCCGCTCTCCATTGGTTGCTGGACCATCATGCCTACCTCCCCAACGCGGAGATAGCGAGGATCAGCGGGGCCAATGAGAGGACTGTCAGGAGAGCGAGGGCAGCGCGTGAACAGGCTCCATCAGGGGGTGACTTGCGGCCTACTATAACTTGTAACGGACATTTCTGCGGGATGGCTCCTGAAAGTCCTTCGGAAGCCTTGTGTGCAGTAAACTTGTCATTTTGAATACATTGTTAGATAGAAGGCAAAATGACCGGCTTATCCTAGGCCAAACTCGCCATGCAGCCTTGGAGGCTCCCAGAAAGGCCATAGAGGTCGGCCAGTCGTTTCTGGCTAGGCGGGTAACCCTCGACCCCTTGAATGGCCCTCTGTGCCCTCTCAGGAGCTTCTACAGGCATCTGTAGCCGCCATTAGGAGCGGCAGCGAACCAGAAGGCTACGTGTTGAAGTGCTGGCAGTGACGGGGTTCTCGTATTCCGTCTGATTGATGACCTCATAGCCTCGGGAAGCGCACAAGTCGCCTGCTATGGCATGGCAGGTATTGATGGTGTTCCCGACACCATTGCAGGTAATCTGATGGCCCCGTGAACCATCTGGAAGGAAGACCTCACGCGAACCCTGGCAGGCAGCAAGGGAGAGCAGGGATACCAACATGGCCCCACGGACTACGCCAACCATTCTTATCCTCTCCGAAACCATGACCATGCCTTAGCTGTGGTCTGGGGAATCAACCATGGGTGGAGAAACAATGGAAGCCGTTCGTCAGGCAGAAGGAACGGAGGGCAAGGGGATGGCCGTGGCCACGTCCAATAACTGAGCCTCGGAAGGCCCTTGGCTGTAGCGGCCAAGCCCTTCACCGGGGCGCTTGTGGCCGAAGAAGGCATCGGCAACCCAAGGCTGGATTCCGGCTCTCTCGGCCAGCGTCCTTGCACGGTGACGCCAGCTATGGGCAGCCACCAAGCTCGGGTCTTTCACTGACTGGCGAAGGAGGCGACCAAGGCGCTTCGACAACGCCTGAGACAGCTTCCCATAGCGACCCTCGCCAAGCTCGGGGAAGACAGGCAAGGACGGATCACCATCAAGACGGGGCCGAAGAGCGTCAAGGACGGTAGGGGCTACCACCGGAATGCGCCTCTTGGCGGCTTCGGTCTTGCCTTCCCGGATGGTCAACCATGCCACATCATCGCCCATCATCACGTCACTACGGGCTAGACCAGCAATCTCTTCAAGCCTTGCTCCGGTGACGGCCATTAGCATCACCACCACCGGATCGGCAGGATGCTTCTTCGCCGTTGTCATGATGGCAGAGAGGAAGGCGGAAGCCTCTTCTTCGGTGAAGGGACGGCGACCATCGCCACCACCACCGTTGCCGTTCCTTGGCTTGGGAGGGGCTTGCCTGGACCAAGGATTGCGATGGTCCGCCGGTAGCTCTCCGCGATCCTGCATCCACGTCCAAAAGCGGCTGAGACCAGAAAGCATCCGTCTCACCGTGGCCTCAGAGCGGTCAGGGAGGAGAACGTTTTCAACGAACCGGGCAGCGGCCTTCCTATCCACGTCCTGCGCGATCTTGTGGTGACGAAGGAGGAGATGGAGCGTGGACCGATCCATGTCCTTCGTTTTCTCGGCCACCTTGCGAGAGGCAAGCCAAGGCTCAATGAGCGGCTTGATTTCGGTCCATGCCTCCGTGGCAAGCTTGTAAAACCGCTCCGCATCGGGACGGGGACGATCTTCGGCAAGCTCTCCCTCGGGATCACCGGGGTCTATATCGTCGGCAACGTCAGCGATCCGCTCAAGGATGAAGTCCCGTTCCTCGGGAGTGGAGGCTTGCCGCAGATGGTCGCGGAAGAACGCTGCACGGGCAGCGATTACGTCTCCTTCGCCGGTAGCCTGTTCGCATCGCAGCTTCCATGCAGCAACCAGGGCAGCAGCACGGAGGACAGCTTCCTTACGGCTTTCGGTGCCGAGGGATTGCTTGAGCCGACGCTTGCCGTTGAACGCGCCTCGGCAGGCTTGTGGCACATCCCACACTACCCGCCAGTAGCGGCCGTGAAGCTCTATGAAGTCGGCCATAGCGCTGATTCCCCCCAAAGTTTCCCCCCAATCCTTACCGGGAAACCGGCCAAAATCAACGCTATCAGCCGCTTACAGGCCGATGTCATCTCCTCCCGTTGGGGACGCCACCTCTATGCGCCGCAAAGTGTCTCTCCGCTGGTGGACGGCGCCATGAGGCGCAGTTTTTCCGCGGTTCTTGTGCGCCGGCTGGCAGATACGAAGGCGGAACGGAGGGCAAAAACGGCTCTCTCTGGCCTCGCTCTCTCCGAACCTGGCGACTTTGGCGATGGACCAGCCAGGCCGAAAGCCGCAGAAAACCTACGCTCTATGTGGCGAAATTGGGGCGGAGTTGGCAGCGAGCATGCCCCCTGGCAAGCCAGCCGCCAACTCTCGCTCAATGGCTCACGCCCGACCGCCTCGGAAACATTGCGATCTCATTCACGCTCGAACCCCTGACTGTCAAACCTCAAAGTCCGACAGTTCTCGGTCACCGTTCGGACCAATTGGTCCGTTGCCCCGTTTGGGAGCCTCGCATCGATCTCGATGGTCACCGTCACCTCCGCGCCCATCTGCGCGACGAGGTGAGCGATCACCTCATCCGCGATCCGTGCCGCATCACGGCCGACCCGCGTGGAGTCCACCCTCACCGAGCCGTGGAAGCGCCGGAGCTGCGCGGGACCATCAGGCTGCTGCCGGCCATCCCCGTCCGGTTCCGGTCCCGGACCGCCGCCTTTCACCTCCGGCTTGGGTGCAGGGCCGGGCGTCGTCTGCGGCGGCGTCACCTCCGCCTCGACCTGCCTCGCCGCGACCTCCGGCTTCACCAGCAGCCCACCGCCATCGGCGGTCACCGTGATCGACTGGCCGGCGCGGAGCCCGCGGTAGCGTCCGGCCGCCTCATCATGGCTCTCGGCGAAGGCGAAGGTGTCGGTCTTCCAGGTGAGCAGCGCCACGCCGTCGCGGATCGCCTGCAAGAGCACCTCCGGCCCCGCGAGGCGCGGCAGGTAGAGATAGCGGGCGAAGTCGTCCACGAGCTGCCTGACCGGCACATGGTGGCTGCGCCACAGCGGCACCTCGTCGAGGTGCTTCCGCAGGATCGTGGAGCCAAGGCTCGCCACGAGCAGCTCCTCGCTCCGCAACTTCTTGCTCGCGCGCACGGCCAGCGCATCGCTGCCCGAAAGCCGCAGCGCCTGCCACACGACCGGGGCCTGCGGGTTCGGCTGCTCCGGCACCAGCAGCCACTGGTAGGTTTCCGGCAGCCGCGCCGTCACGGCACCATCGGCGGCCTGCTTCTGCGTCTCCGCCTGCCGCACCTGGTGCGGATCGAGGTTCAGCGCCTCCTTCTCCGCCACGATGGACGACCAGGCGAGATACTTGCGCAAGGCCTCGTCGAGGTCCTGCAGGCGCACCCGGTCAGCGGCGAGGAAAACCAGCGTGTTCCGGTAGAGCCGCGGCGCATTCCCGCGCGATTCGAGGATCGCCTTCGCCGCCGCCTCCGCCGCGTTGCCGCTCTCCCTGCTGTAGGGATGCTCAGCCGAGAGCACGACCAGGCGCGCGTCGAGATCGTCGGGCACATCGGCGCCCGAGCGCGGCAGGGCGTGAATGCGGGAGAAATCGCCGCCGCGCCTCAGATCGGCGCGCAGCCGCGCCTCCAGCTCGGCCGCGACCTTGTCCGGGTCGCGCTTGATCTGCTCGGCGCGGTCTTCCGCCAGCTTGGTGACCGTCGGCTGGGTTGAATACCAGGCGCGCGGCCCGTCCTGGTACAGATAGGTGGCGGAGGCGGCCAGCCGCCGCAGCGCGTCGCCGAAGACGGCCGGCGCCTCCCCCGGCATCACGCAGCCGAGCTTCACCCGCCGGTCCTCAAGCCCGCGATGCGCGGCCGTCGCCGTGGGTGCGGAGCCGAGATAGATCGTCCGCGCCACGCGCCGCGTCGCCGACAGCTTGCCGAGGTTCGGCACCTCGGCGTCGATCCTCAGCGGCAGCGAGTTGGGGCCGTCCACGTCCTTCTCGATGATCGGCACCCAGTTGTCGGAGAGGTAGCGCGTGAGCTCGAACTGCACCCGCGGATCGTCGATCGGGATCGTCGAGGGCAGGATCAGCGGGCTCCGGTCCCCCTTCTCCCACAGGCTGTGGATCACGGCGGCCATCAGCCGCAGCACGCCGCGGGTGCGCTGGAATTTCACCAGCGTGGACCAGTCTGCGTAGAGGCGGTCGAAGATCTCCGGGTGGATCGGATAGGCCGCCTGGATGCGCTTCTCGTAGTCGCCGCCGCGGCACTCGGGCGGGAACTCGGCCGCCTGCGCGCGATACAGGTCGGCGAAGGCGCGCGCCGTCAGGTCGCGCTGCTTGAACATCTCGCCGCCGAGCGGCTCGAACAGGCGGCGACGGACGATCTCGAACCCCTCCTCGGCCGTCGCCGGCCGCCAGGAGGATTCGACGCGCCCGACCACGTTGCGCAGGCGGTCGAGCGCCTCGCGCCCGCGGATGCCGCCCACCTCCACGTCGTCCGCCTGCGTGTGGGGCGGGCGGTTCTTCATCCATGCCGGCGCCCCGGCGCTACCCGCGGCGACCCTGACCAGTGACGACCTGCGCGGCGACGTCACCATCCAGGGCAGCCGGCCGCGGCGCGACCTCTTCAACGGCGTGCGGGCGGTCTATGTCGAACCGGCCGCCAACTGGCAGCCGACCGACGCGCCGCCGCTCTTGGCCAGCAACTACGTCGCCGAGGACGGGGGCGAGGCGATCTACCGCGACATGGAGTTCCCGCTGACCACCTCGGTCAGCACGGTGCAGCGGATCATGAAGGCGGAGCTCGAGCGCAACCGCCGCCAGCGCGAGGTCGCCTTTCCGGCCAACCTCTCCGCCCTGCGGCTACGCCCCTGGGAGGGGGCGATGGTCGCGCTCGACCGCCTGGCGCCCTTCCCGGCCCGGGTCACCGGCTGGTCGCTCGCGCCGGACGGCGGGGTGAACCTGACGCTCGCCGAGGAGGATCCGGCCGTTTGGGACTGGAACCCGGCGGTGGACGAGCGCGCCACCGGCGAGAGCCCCTCGGTGGTGCTGCCGAACCCGGGGCGCATCGCCACGCCGGCGAGCATCGCGGTCGGCACGCCCACCGGCACCAGCTTCGCCGCCCTGGCGGTGTCCTGGGCCGCCGTGCCCAGCGCCCACCTAGCGAGCTACGAGGTCGAGTTCATGCCCGCCTCCGTCGCCGCCTGGCAGGGCTACGGCGCCGGGCAGGGCGCAACGGCAGCCTCGATTCCCACCGCCGAGCCGACTGCCTTGCGGGTGCGCGCCGTGGCGCGCAGCGGGGCGGTGTCGGGCTGGCGGGAGGCCCTGGTACCCGCCGCCGTCTCGGCACCAACGGCGACCGGCATCGCCGGCGGCGTGCGGATCTCCGGCGGCTTCCCCGCCGACGCGGTGCGGCTGCAGGTGTTCGAGGCGTCCTCGAACAGTCTGGCGGCGGCCAGCAAGCTGGCGGCCGAGCCGACCAGCCTCTTCTACGACCGCACCGGCCTGACCGCGGGCGAGACCCGCTGGTACTGGCTCCGCGCCGTCTCGGTCGAGGGGAACGTCTCGGCGCTGGCTGGGCCCGTCTCCGCCACCGTCCTCTGATCCGGAGGCGCCATGCCTGCGCGTATCGACGACCTGCTGGTCCTCAACGCCAACCTGAACAAGACCGACTTCGCCAAGTACCTGCGCGACCGGGAGATGGTGCTGCCGTCCGACTTCGGCGGGCTCGGCGATGGCGTGGCCGACGATCGCGCCGCGATCCAGGCCGCCTTCGACCGGGCCACCGCGGATGGGAAGTTTGCGGTGATCCCACCCGGCACCTGGAACGTCTCGTCGGGCGTCGTGCTCGGCGGCGGCGCCCGCGGCCTGCTCATGCAGGGCGTGATCCAGTACACCGGCGCGGCGCCGGCCACGGTGCTGACCCTCGGCGATGGCGGCACCACGCGGAACGGCGAGAAGCTCTACGCCGGCCTGCAGGTGCGGCGGAGGACGCAATCCGACTGGCTCTCCGAGGCCGACATCGGCGTCCTGGCCCGCAACCTCGATGCCAGCGTGCTCGACCTCCGCCTGGCCGAGGGCTTCACGATCGGGCTGCGCACGCTCGGCGACGGCCGCGGCTTCGAGGACACGACGCTCCACCTCGGGCGCATCCTGAACAACAAGATCGGCCTCGACGCCCACTGCGCCACCGCCACCGCCTGGAACACCTCGATCCGCTACTACGGCGGCCACTTCGCCTGCGCGACCGGCATCAATCCCTCGCTCGACCGCTTCGGGGTGCGCTTCTCCCGCGGCGCCCCGGACGCCTACACCAATCACAACCGGCACGTATTCGACGCGCCGAACTTCGAACTCCGCCAGCTTGATCCGAACGTCGCGATCCCGTTCCTGAACGAGACCAACGGCTCGGCGGTCATCGGCCGGGCGCTGCGCATGGAGGCCTGCTCGCCGATCGTCGCCCGCCACACCGGCGCGGCGCAGGACTGCGAGTACGAGGTGGCCTGGGCCAACACCTACCGGGTCGGCATCGAGTACACGGCGACCGCCACCCGCTGCGGCAACGCCGTCTACAACCGCCACCGCGCCCCGGCCTCGCGCCATCTGCGGCTGCTCGGCGCGGTGCCGAACCTGCGCGCCGCCGCCTTCCGGCACAGCGCCACCGAGGTCGGGGTCGAGGGCCTGGCGGCGGTCGCCACCTCGACCACCGCCGCGACCACCCTGGCCGGGCTGTCCTTCAACGGCCTGGACGGCATCACGCCGACCGCCCGCGGCCTGCTGCTCGATGCGCAGAAGGGCTTCGCCTTCGTGGTGGACTGCTCCCGGGCGAAGGAGTTCGCGCTCGCCCACTGGCTGGTCGGCGGCGCCGACGGCGGGCGGCTGTTCGTGCGCTGCTTCGACGCGGCGATGAACGTGCGCGAGGACGTGGCCGGCGACGTGCTGGCCTCGCTCACCACCATGCTGTGGAACGCGCCTTCGAAGGCCTGGACCGGCGGCGCCGCCATGGCCGATTCCTCGCTCAACCGCCGCATGACGGTGCGCCTTGGGCCGAGCGTTGCCGTCGCGCAGATCGGCGTCGTCGGCCTGGACGGGGCGATCGAGCTCGAGGCGCTGCGCCTCTACGGACTGCCGGAGGACGCGCCGGCGCTGCTCTGCGGCACGCCGGCGCTGCCGGTGGGCCAGCGCGAGTTCGCGGCGGAGGTGGCCTGGGACCTGCCCTCGCTAGCGCCAGGCGCCACCAGCCTGCTCGACGTCACGGTCACCGGCAGCCGGCAGGGCGACCTGGCCCATGCGGCGCTGGCCGCGTCCACCCGTTTCGTCGAGCTCGACGCGGCAGCCTGGAGCAACAACACCGTGCGCATCATGGCGCGCAACATCTCGCCCACGGCGACCTTCGACCTCGGAGCGGCCACGCTCTCAGTGCAGCTCACGAAGCGGCGGGTGCCGTGACCGTGAAACCCGTCTCGCACCATCTTGGCCTCCAGGGCGGCGAGACCGTTTCCCTTCAGCCTCTCGGCTTCGGTATACAATTGGCCGCATTCCGTCCTCCGCCCCGCGGATGGATGCAAGGGAGGGAACACGATGAGCGGATGCGATCGGCTGGCCGATGCGGGCCGGCGGTTCTTCCTGACGCGCGGTACGATGGCGGCGGCGGGCGCGGCCGCAGCGACGGCGGTCCCGCAGGCGCCGGCGCGGGCCACGCCGGCTCTGGCGCGGGTGACCTACCCGAGCGCCCGCCTCGCCAACCTGCGGGAGCTGAAGGTCAACGAGCCGACGGGTATCGCCTACCCCGACCAGGACAGCCCGGGCGTACTGATCAAGCTCGGCACGCCCGTCGAGGGCGGCGTCGGGCCGGACGGCGACGTGGTCGCCTTCTCCACGCTCTGCCCGCACAAGGGCTTCCCGCTGTTCTACCGGGCCGACGACCGCACGCTGAACTGTCCAGGCCACTACAGCCGCTTCGACTGCGAGAAGGGCGGGCTGCAGGTCTGGGGCCAGGCGACACAGAACCTCGCGCAGTTCCGCCTGCGCGTGGACCAGAACGGCGATATCCACGCCGAGGGCGTCGACGAGCTGATCTACGGCCGCTACGCGAACGTGCTGGGCTGAGGAGCGGGAGGGAGCGATGGCCTACAAACGCAACGTCGACCGCCTGCCGATCCCGCCGCGCGACGCGCGGGTGCAAAGCGTGGTCTGCCACTACTGCATCGTCGGCTGCGGCTACAAGGCGATCTCCTGGCCTGCGGACCGCCAGGGTGGCCCGGCGCCGGACCAGAACGTTTTCGGCGAGGACATGCGCGAACAGCAGGGTCCGGAGAGCCGCGTCTGGTACACGCCCGCCATGTACAACCTTGTCCGGCAAGATGGGCGCGATGTGCACCTCATCATCAAGCCGGACTACGACTGCGAGGTGAACTCCGGCCTCGGCTCCATCCGCGGCGCACGCATGGCGGAGATGTCCTACTCCGCCGTCACCGGGACGCAGGAGCAGCGCCTGAAGGTCCCGCAGGTGTGGCGCTACGGCGGACTGGTCCCGACCTCCTGGGACGACGCCGTGAGCCTGGTGGCGGAGGTCACGCGCCGCGTGGTGGACGAGATGGGCGAGGACGGGCTGATCGTCTCAGCGTACGACCACGGCGGCGCCGGCGGCGGCTACGAGAACACTTGGGCGACCGGCAAGCTCTACTTCGAGAGCATGAAGGTCAAGAACATCCGCATCCACAACCGCCCGGCCTACAACAGCGAGGTGCACGGCTCGCGCGACATGGGGGTGGGCGAGCTGAACAACTGCTACGAGGACGCCGAGCTCGCCGACACCATCATGGTGGTCGGCGCCAACCCGCTGGAGACGCAGACCAACTACTTCCTGAACCACTGGATCCCGAACCTGCGCGGCGCCTCGCTCGACAAGAAGCGGCGCGAGATGCCGAACGAGCCACACGCCGCGGCGCGCGTCATCGTCGTCGATCCGCGGCGCACGGTCAGCGTCGCGGTCTGCGAAGCCGAGGCGGGCGCGGACAACGTGCTGCACCTCGCCATCGCCTCCGGCACCGACCTCGCGCTGTTCAACGCGCTGTTCACCGAGATCGCCGCGAAGGGCTGGCTTGACCGCGACTTCATCGCAGCAAGCACCACCGGCTTCGACGCCGCCGTCCAGGCGAACCGGATGACGATCGAGGAGGCGGCGCGGATCACCGGCCTCACTCCGGACGAAATCCGCAAGGCCGCCGCCTGGATCGCCGAGCCGAACCAGGGCGGCGCCCGGCGGCGGACCATGTTCGCCTACGAGAAGGGCCTGATCTGGGGCAACGACAACTACCGCACGAACCAGGCGCTGGTGAACCTCGCCCTCGCCACGGGCAATGTCGGCCGACCGGGCGGCGGTTGCGTCCGGCTCGGCGGCCACCAGGAGGGCTATTCGCGCCCGTCCGACGCCTTCATCGGCAGGCCCGCCCCCTATGTGGACCAGCTGCTGATCCAGGGCCGCGGCGGCATCCACCACGTCTGGGGCTGCGACCACTTCAAGACGACACTGAACGCACACGAGTTCAAGCGCGAGTACCGCCGCCGCACCACGCTGGTGAAGACGGCGATGGACGGCGTGCCCGCCGGCGACAGGCGAGTCCTCGTGGACGCCATCATGGGCGCCATCCGCCAGGGTGGCCTCTTCAGCGTGGACGTGGACATCGTGCCGACGCAGATCGGCTCCTGCGCGCACGTCGTCCTGCCGGCCGCGACCTCGGGCGAGATGAACCTCACCTCGATGAACGGCGAGCGGCGGATGCGGCTGACCGAGCGCTACATGGACCCGCCCGGTCAGGCCCTGCCGGACTGCCTGATCGTCGCGCGGCTGGCGCAGGCGATGGAGCGGTCCTGGCGCGAGGCCGGGAAGCCGGAGGTCGCGGACCGCTTCCGCGGCTATGACTGGCGGACCGAGGAGGACGCCTTCAACGACGGCTACCGCCGGCACGAGAAGGGCGGCGAGTTCGTCACCTACGCCCGGCTGCGCGCGATGGGCACCAACGGCTTCCAGGAGCCGGCCGTGGGCCTGGAGAGCACCGGGCCCGTGGCCGCCGGGACCACGACCGGCGCCACGCCTGGGATGATCGTCGGAGGCGTCGCCATCGAAGGGGCTCGCGGGCGGGAGCCGGTGCAGCAGGCCTCCCCGGGCTCGGGCCCGTCCGCGCAGGCGGCGCCAGCCGCGGGAGCAACCGAGCGCATCCTCGGCACAAAGCGGCTCTACGCAGACGGCAAGTTCAACACGCAAGACGGCAAGGCCACCTTCGCCACCGCGCAGTGGCGTGGGTTGCAGGCTGAGGGCAAGCAGGCGGAGAAGGACAAGTTCCGCTTCCTGATCAACAACGGCCGCACCAACCACGTCTGGCAGTCGGCCTATCTCGACCAGGCGAACGACTTCGTGCGCGACCGCTTCCCGCTGCCCTTCATCGAGATGCACCCGGAGGACATCGCCGAGCTGCGCCTCGACCAGGGCGACCTCGTCGAGGTGTTCAACGACAACGGCGCGACCCAGGCCATGGTCTGGCCGGCGCCAACCGCGCGGCGCGGCGAGACCTTCATGCTCTTCGCCTACCCGACCGGCGTGCAGGGCAACGTGGTCTCGAAGGGCGTGAACGAGCTGATCATCCCGAACTACAAACAGACCTGGGCGAACATCCGGAAGATCGCCGACGCGCCGGAGGCGGTGCGGCACCTGTCCTTCAAGCAGCCGCACTTCCGGCCGTCGGCCTGACCATGCGCGAGGCGGGCGCGAGCCCGCTCCCTCCTCGCCGACCGCGACCGCCCGCAGGCCCTCGCGAAAGGGGGGCGCCGCCGGACGGAGGGCTCCGCCTCGCGGCTGAGCGCGCCCTCCGTGCCCCGACGCGCCTGCCTATCCCTGCGCCGATACCAAGAGGATTGACGCGTTGGGGTGCGATGTATAGATTGGCCATCATGCCGAGCGCCCTTCGCCGCCCCGCCGCTGCCGCCGTCCCGCCCCGCGTGGACTACGCCTCGCGCGAGTACTGGGCGGGCACGATCAAGATGGGGCTGTCGAAGTTCTTCATCCTGCGCGTCCTGCACGACGGGCCGATGCACGGCTACGACATCGCCCGCGCGGTCGAGCGCACCACCGGCGGCTGCTGCTCGCCGACCGAGGGCACGATCTACCCCGTCCTGCGCGAGTTCGAAGCGGGCCGCTTCGTCACCGCCACCGAGGAGGTGGTGCAGGGGCGCCAGCGGCGCGTCTACGAGCTGACGGATGCAGGCCGCGCCGCCTTCCGGGTCGCGCTCGACGCCTGGATGGAGGCGACCGCTGCGCTGCAGGACACCGGCCGCGCCTTCGCTGCGGCCGACCGCGCTCGCGCCGCCCGGCAGGCCAAGGCGGAATGCTGCCGATGACGCCCCGCGCGGCGCTTCTTCGTGCGCTTATACCTCAACCATCTATGCATCAAGGAGCATCGTCATGAATGTCGAGCGCCTTCCGATCGCAGTCATTGGTGCTGGCCCGGTCGGCCTCGCCGCCGCCGCCGAACTGCTCGCCCGCGGGCTGCAGCCCTTGGTGCTGGAGGCGGGGCCGGAGGTCGGTCATGCCGTCCGCGCCTGGAGCCACGTGCGGATGTTCTCGCCCTGGCGCTACAACATCGATGCCGCCGCCCGCGCGGTGCTGGAGGCCGAGGGTTGGAGCGCGCCGGACCCGGAGGCCTACCCGACCGGCGGAGAGCTGGTGGAGAGATATCTCGTCCCCCTCGCCGCGACCGCCGCGCTGCGCGGCCGGATCCGGACCGGCGCGCGGGTGGTCGGCGTCGCACGCCGTGACCATGGCCGGCTGCACGATGGCGCCGGCCGCGACGCCGTCCCCTTCGTGCTTCATATCGAGACGTCGGACGCCGTCGAGGCCGTCGAGGCGGCGGCGGTGATCGACTGCAGCGGCACCTGGAATGCGCCGAATCCCGCGGGCGCGCACGGCATGCCTGCACCGGGCGAGGCGCGGAACGCCGCGCGCATTGCCTACGGGATCCCCGACGTGATCGGCGCGGAGCGGGACACCTATGCCGGCCGGACGACGCTCGTGGTCGGCGCCGGGCACTCCGCCATGAACGCAGTGCTCGACCTCGTCGAACTGGCGAAGAAGGCGCCCGGCACGCGCATCCTCTGGGCCTTCCGCCGGCCACTCGGAGCGGTGAACTTCGGCGGCGGGGCGAGGGACGGCTTGGCGCAGCGCGGCGAGCTTGGCGCGCGCGCGCAGGCACTCGTCGAGGCAGGTCAGGTCACGGCACTCGCTCCCTTCCTGATCGACCGCTTCACGGAGGCGGGCGGCGCGCTCGCCGTCACCGGCCGGCAAGAGGCGCGCGCGACGACGGTGCACGCTGACCGGGTGATCGTGGCCGCCGGCTTCCGCCCCGACCTCTCCTTCCTGCGCGAGGTGCGGCTCGCCCTCGACCCGGCGGTGGAGGCGACGCCGGCGCTGGCGCCGTTGATCGATCCGAACCTGCACTCGTGCGGCACGGTACGCCCGCATGGCGAGGCCGAACTGCGCCACCCGGAGGCGGCCTTCTACATCGCCGGCATGAAGAGCTACGGCCGCGCGCCGACCTTCCTGCTGGCGACCGGCCATGAGCAGGTGCGCTCCATCGCCGCCTTCCTCGCCGGCGACGTGGAGGCGGCGCGCCGCGTCGAACTGGTGCTGCCCGAAACCGGGGTCTGCTCGTCCGACCGGGCGCCCGCCACGTCGGCGGCGTCCTCTTGCTGCACGCCCACCACGCCGCAGGGCGTCTGCTGCGTCCCGAAGCCGGAGCTGGCGCCAGACGCGGCGTGCTGTGCGAAGACGGACGAGGTGAAGGTCGCGCCGGTGACGGTGGCGGCGGAAGGGTGCTGCGGTCCGGCGCCAATGCCCGCCCCGAAGGCGGGCGGCTGCTGCCGCTGAGGGCGGGAGGGTGAACGCTCCATCGGCGCCGCCCGAAGCGCGTCGCGTCGTCCTCGCTCTCGGGACGGCGCAGACGCTCGCCTGGGCCTCGTCCTACTACCTGCCTGCCATCCTGGCGGCGCCCATGGCCCGTGACCTCGGCATCGCGCCGAGCTGGGTGTTCGGCGCCTTCTCGGCGGCGCTCGTCCTCTCCGCGCTGCTCGGCCCGGCAGTGGGGCGGGCGATCGATGTCCGGGGCGGTCGTCCCGTACTCGCCGTCTCGAACCTGGTGCTCGCTACGGGGCTCGTCTTGCTGGCCGTCGCGCCCGGGCCGCTCGTCATGGCGGCGGCTTGGCTCATCCTGGGCGTCGGCATGACGATGGGTCTCTACGACGCGGCTTTCGCCACGCTGACCGGGATCTACGGCCGCTCGGCGCGAGGGCCGATCACCGGCATTACGCTGATCGCAGGCTTCGCCAGCACCGTCGGCTGGCCACTCTCGGCGGTGATGGAGGAGGTGTTCGGCTGGCGCGGGGCCTGCCTCGGCTGGGCGGCGCTGCACCTCGCTCTAGGTCTGCCGCTGAACCGGCTGCTCGTGCCGCCCGCGCCGCCACCGGAGCGCAAGGCGGCGCAGGTCGCCGGGGACGATGGGCCGCCGCCACGCTTTGCCATGCCGTTGCTCGCCTTCGTCTTCGCCGCGACCTGGTTCGTCACGGGCGCCATGGCGGCACACCTCCCGGTGCTTCTGCAGGCGGCCGGGGCGGCCCCGGCGGCTGCCATCGCCGCCGCCGCACTGGTCGGGCCGGCGCAGGTGGCGGCGCGGGTCGCCGAGTTCGGCCTGCTCCGGCGTTTCCACCCGTTCGTCTCGGCCCGGTTGGCGACGATCGGCCATCCCCTCGGCGCCGCGGCCCTGGTCGTCGCAGGCGGCCCCGCGGCGGCGATCTTTGCCGTGCTGCACGGCATGGGCAACGGCGTGCTGACCATCGCCAAGGGCACCCTGCCGCTCGCCGTCTTCGGGCCGACCGGCTACGGAGCCCGGCAGGGCCTGCTTTCGGCGCCCGCACGCCTGCTTCAGGCGACCGCGCCGTTCCTGTTCGGCCTCCTCCTGGAAAGGGCGGGTGTGGAGACCGCGCTGACCATCACGGCGGGCCTCTCCCTCTCCGCTTGCGTGGCGCTCCTGGCGCTCCGCCCGACGCAGGCGAGGACGGCGTAGGCGGCGTTGACGTCCCGCTTCATCGAGGGCCGGATGGGCAACCATTCGGCCCTCCGCGATGCGTGTCCGCCGCGTCGGTCGCCCGAACAGCATCGCGGCTACTCACTCTGCCCATGAAGGAACGACGTATGCGGACCGGAAGTCAGCCTTCAGGCAAGGACGCCGCCACCCCGACTGCCGCGCGGCACACCACGGCGGCGATCTCCATCCGGCCCGCAACCGAGGGCGACATGGATGCAGTCGCCGCGATCTACGGACACTACGTGCTGCGCGGAACCGGCACCTTCGAAACCGAGCCGCCGCCGGCCGAGGAGATGCGCCGGCGGCGCGGGGACGTCCTGGCGCGCGGGCTACCCTACCTCGTGGCCGAGAGCCCCGACGGCACCGTGATGGGCTACGCCTATGCCACGGCGTACCGGCCGCGCGCCGCATACGGCAACACGGTCGAGAACTCCGTCTACATCCGCCAGGACATGGTCGGCCGAGGGGTAGGACGCATGCTCCTTCAGGCCCTGATCGCGGGATGCCAGGGGCTCGGCTTCCGGCAGATGGTCGCCGTCGTCGGCGACAGCGCCAACGTCGCTTCCATCCGCCTGCACGAGGCCCTGGGCTTCCGCCTGGTTGGCACGCTGCGCTCGGTCGGCCGCAAACACGGTCGCTGGCTGGACACGGTGCTGCTGCAGCTACCCCTTGGCGAAGGAGACGAGACGCCACCGACGAGGGACTGACGCACTCCTCGAGACGCAGGCCTCCCCTTGGAGCCGCGCCGCCTGTCCTCAACCTGCACGGCCGAGCCGTCGCACCGCCCAGAGCCCGAGTAGGGTGACTGGCGCGAGGTACCCGAAGGCGAGCGCCCAGCCGAGCGCCGTGTCGCGGCCCAGCAAGTCGAGCACCAATCCCACTCCGATCGGCCCGACGAAGCCGCCGGCATAGCCGCACATGCTGTGCAGCCCCATGGTCGCGCCGCGGCGCTCCTTCTCGGCGGCGGCCACCGTCCCCGCCGTCAGCGCCGCGCTGTCGAGGTAGATAGCCGCGTTCCAGGCCAGCACGCAGAGCGCCGCGAGCGGCGCGGACACCAGCACCGACCAGCCCGCGAGCAGTGACAGCACCGCGCCGCCACCCATGGCCGCGGCAACTACTCGCGCCCTGCCGAAGCGCTGCGCCGTCTCGTTCCCTGTCACTGAAACCGCGATGCCGAGAAGGCCCGCGGCGGTGAAGATCACGCTCGGCCCTGGCAGCCATGCCGGTGCGCCATGCAGCGCGATGGCGGTCGCGAGGAAGGTGACGCCCCAGGCCCGCAGCGCCGCCATCTCCCAGGTGTGCACCGTGTAGCCGGCGATCCACGCCATCGCCGTCCGGTTCCGGAGCACCGGCCGGAAGTCGAGCGGTGAACCCGCCGCGGGCCGTGCCACCGCGACGCCCGGCATGACGACAACGCCGATGGCGAAGGCGGTCGCGGCCGCGGCGGCGGCGAACAGGAAGGCGGCAGACGGGCCGGCGAGCGCATCGAGCGCACCGGCCACCGCGAAGGAGGCCGCGCCGGCGATGCCGACGCCAGTCGCATGCCAGGTCACCGCGCGCGACTGCGCCGTGCCCTCCAGTCGGTCGGCGATGGCCTTCAGGCCCGGCATGTAGCAGCCCGCCCAGCCGACGCCGCCGATGGCGCGCAGCACGAGGCCGCTCCAGAACCCGTCCGCCACCACGGCGAAGCCGAGATGCGACAGTGCCGTCGCGCCCGCGCCGACGAGATAGATGCGGCGCGCGGGCAGCCGATCGGTCAGCCCCACCAGCACCGGCACCGCGGCGACATAGGCCGCGAAGAAGGCGCCGATGAGCCACCCAGCCTCGGTCGCGGAGAGCGACCAGCGCGCGATGTAGCCGGGCAGGAGCGCGGGGAGCGTGAACGCCCCGATCTGCACCAACACCTGCGCGATCACGACGGCGGCGGTGAAGCGGGTGTCGGGCACGGCGGGATCCTGGCGGTTACGCCACGATCCTAGCGGTGGCGACTTGCCCTCGGGGAGCCACTCTTGCCCGCGGCCCTGTTCCCGAGTGCCTGCGGCGCGACGTTCGGGGCGGCCTTGTCATGGTGAGATCTCGGGCGGACCTGTCTGGCCGCCTAGACCCGCCGCCGCGAAAGAACGTCGCCAGCGGCGATCAGGGCCGCCTGCAGGAACAGGTCCTCCGGTATCACCTCGAAGACTGCGCCCTCAACGGCAACCGTACGGCATTCGGAGCCGGCACATACCGAGCAACAGGGGCTGCTTCCCACGCGTGCCTTCAGCCAGTCCTCCATCGGCAGCCCCGCGATCCAGATGCGGTTCGACTGCTGCGGATCGGACCTGAAGCTCTGCTGGTCGATCTCCCTGATTTCGATCGACGGTTCGATGCCAAGTGGCGGCAAGGCGGCGCGCAGCTTCGTCATGCCCCCGCTCGATCTGCTCGTGCGTCGATTGGCAGCGGTCGCAGGTCCGGCCCTCCGCACTCACCAGGCGCTGCCAGACGATCGGTAGGGTTTCCATGGCTCGTCGTGCCTTGCCGAATGTCTCTTACCCGGGGCCGCCAGGGGCGGGTCGAACTGTGTCCGCGAGCAAGCCCGGACCGAGTTCAGTTCCCCCTGCCGGGGGCTGTCCCTACGTCTTCGGAGAGCGGCTCCAATCGCGGTGCGTTCCGCTCAGTGAGTTGCCTGAGTGCATGCAGCCCGATCGGTGGCTCCGGCTGCCAAGGCAACAGGAAGCTGCGGCGAGCCAAGCCGCCGCGGACCCGGGCGATCTGCGCGGCCTCGGCCTGCATGCGCTGGCGCAGCACCGGGTCCGTCGTGCCGCTGCCGGAGAGCCCGCGATTGATCACCCAGCCATAGGGCTCGATGCCGGCGCGCCGCAGGTCCTCCTGCAGGGCCGCGGCCTCCGATACCGGCGTTGTCTCCGGCAAGGTCACCAGCAGCACCTGCGTCTGCTCCGGGTCGCGCAGCCGCATCAGCGGCGTGACCAGGCGACCTTGGCCGCCTTCGGGTTGCAGGTTCCGCGTCATCTGCCGGTGGTAGGCGCCGGTCGCATCCATCAGCAACAGCGTATGGCCTGTCGGCGCGGTATCCAGCACCACGAAGCTGCTGCGGGCCTCGGCAACGATGCGCGAGAAGGCGTGGAAGACCGCGACCTCCTCGGTGCAGGGGGAGCGGAGATCCTCCCGCAGCAATGCGCGTCCGGCCTCGTCCAGGTTGCGGCCGCGCGTCTCCATGATCTTCGCGACGTAGCGGTCGGTCTCGGCCTTCGGGTCGATGCGGTCCACGCGCAGGCCGGGCAGGTCGCCGCGCAACGTCATCTGCAGGTGGGCGGCCGGATCGGTGGTGCTGAGGTGCACCGATCGGCCCCGCGTCACCAGGCCGACAGCCAATGCGGCCGCGACCGTCGTCTTGCCGACGCCGCCCTTGCCCATGACCATCACCAGCCCATGCTCGCGAGCCGCGAGTTCGGCGACGAGGACGTCGAGGCCGGGCAGGTCGCCTGCCGGGGCTGCGACATGCGGGGTCTGCGGCGACGACAGCGCCGCGCCAGGACTGAACAGCGCGCGCAGGGCGGCAAGCCCGACCATGTCGAAGCCATGCAGCGGTACCTCGTCCCGCGGTAGGGCCCGCAGGGAAGCAGGGATGGCTTCGAGCGCTGCACGCCCGGCCCGCTCGACGGCCTGCGCCACCGCGTCCTGCCGCACGCTGGCGCGGAAGACGCCGTTGACGACCAGCCGCTGGTTCCCGAGGCCGAGGGCGGCGAGTTCCGCCGCGCTGCGTTCCGCCTCGGCCAGCGCTCCGCGCTCGGGGCGCGTGACCAGGATGACAATGGTCGTCGCGGGATCACCGAGCGCCTGCATGGCGCGGCGGAAGCGCTCTTCCTGCATCTTCAGCCCGGAATGCGGGCCGAGGCAGGAGGCGCCCGCCTCGTTCGCCTCGAGGAAGCCGGTCCAGGCCGCCGGCAGGCTGAGCAGGCGGAGCGTGTGCCCCGTCGGCGCGGTGTCGAACACGACATGGTCGTAGTCGGTGGCGCCACCCGCGAGGAGCGAGGCGAATTCGTCGAAGGCGGCGACCTCCGTGGTGCAGGCGCCGGAGAGCTGTTCCCGGACCGTCGAGCGTTCCGTCTCGGGCGCGCCTTCCATCTGCGCCAGCACGCGCTTCCGATAGGCATCGGCGGCGGCTTCGGGATCGATGTTGAGTGCCGCGAGGCCCGTCACGCCCGGCACCGGGCGTGCCGCGTCGGACAGCGCGACGCCGAGCATCTCGTCCAGATTGGAGGCCGGGTCGGTGCTGACCAGCAGCACGCGCCGCCCAGCCTCGGCCAAGGCGATCGCCGAGGCGCAGGCGATCGAAGTCTTGCCCACCCCGCCCTTGCCGGTGAAGAACAGGTGCCGCGGCGGCGCCTGAAGGAAGCCTGGAAGGGTCCGGGTCATCGGCGGGTCGGCTCCTTCAGCCTCAGTTCAGCCGCTCGAGGCAGAGGGCGATGCCCTGGCCGCCGCCGATGCACAGCGTCACCAAGCCTCGGGTCTGGCCGGCGCGGGCCATGCCGTGCAGCAGCCGCGTGGTCAGCACGGCGCCGCTGGCGCCGATCGGGTGGCCGTGGGCGATGGCGCCGCCCTCGGGGTTCACGGCGTCCTCCTTCAGGCCGGTCTCGCGCATGACGGCGATGGCGATCGCCGCGAAAGCCTCGTTGATCTCGGCGCGTTCGATGCCGGCGGCACTCCACCCCGCACGGGCCAGCGCACGCTGCACCGCAGGTACCGGGCCAAGGCCGAACATCCCAGGCTCAACCGCGCCGACGCCGGCGGAGACGAGACGCGCCATCGGCTTGAGGCCCAGTCGCTCGGCCGTGCTGCGCTCGGCCACCACCATGGCGGCGGCGCCGCTGTTCAAGCCGGGCGCGTTGCCGGCGGTGATCGTGCCGTCCTTGCGGAAGGCCGGGCGGAGCTTGGCCAGCGTCTCGGCCGTGGTTTCGGGGCGATTGTGCTCGTCTTTCGCGAAGGCGACGGAACCCTTGCGGCCCTGGATCTGCACGGGCGCGATTTCGGCGTCGAACTTCCCCGCCGTCTGGGCGGCCGAGAAGTTCGTCTGCGAGCGCAGCGCCCAGGCGTCCTGCTCCTCGCGCGAGACCTGGCACTTTGTCGCCAGATCCTCGGTGTGCCAGCCCGAATGCTGGCCGGAGAAGGCGTCGTTCAGACCATCGTACAGCATGCTGTCGATGATCTGGCCGTCGCCCATGCGCATGCCCCAGCGGCCGTTCGGCAGCAGGTACGGCGCGCGGTCCATGTTCTCCATGCCACCGGCGATCATCACCTCGGCCTCGCCGAGGCGGATCTCCTGTGCAGCCGATGCGATCGCCTGAGCGCCCGAGCCGCAGACGCGGTTCACCGTGAGAGCTGGCGCCGACACTGGAATACCGGCGCCGATCGCCGCCTGGCGGGCAGGGTTCATCCGATTGCCGGCCTGGATGACATTGCCCATGACCACGCCATCGACCTTGGCGGGATCGAGGCCCGCTCGCTCGATCGCGGCTCGGATGGCGACGGCGCCGAGCTCTGCGGCCGGCGTCTCCTTCAGCGTGCCGCCGAATGTGCCGATTGCGGTCCGGACCGGGGCGCAGATGACGATTTCGCGGTCAGCCATGGGGGATCCTCCTGCCTGTCGCCGCAACGCGGCTCCAGGAAAGCTGCGACCTTCGGCGCGGATGAGCCTTGCGGCGCGTCAAGTCAGCCTTCGCTTACGTTGTCACAATTCTATGTTTCGGGCAATCTGGACATATGGACGCACCCCACCTCATCGATGCCTTCGGGGCCTTGGCCCAGGACACCCGCCTTCAGGTATTCCGCCTGTTGCTGAGCGAGGGCCCAGACGGCCTTCCGGCCGGCGAGGTGGCCCGCCGCCTCGGCACGCCGCACAACACCATGTCGACGCACCTGGCGATCCTGACGCGCGCGGGCCTGGCGCGGTCCCGGCGGGAGAGCCGGCAGGTCATCTACTCGGTTGATCTGGAGACAGTGCGCGGCCTCGTCGCCTTCCTGGTGCAGGAATGCTGCGGGGGGCAGCCAGAGCGCTGCGCGGCGCTGTTGGACGCTGCGATGCCAGCGTCGTCCTGCCAGCCGGGCTGCGCGGCATGAGCGCGGTGGCCGAAGCCGCGCCGCGGCGCCTGTCCTTCCTCGACCGCTGGCTGACGCTCTGGATCTTCGGCGCGATGGCGCTGGGGGTGGCGCTCGGCGCCTTCGTGCCCGGATTGCCTGCCGCGCTCGACAGCGTCTCGGTGGGCGGCACCAACATCGTGATCGCCGGCGGGCTGATCCTGATGATGTATCCGCCGCTCGCGCGCGTGCGCTACGAGGCGCTGCCTGAGGTCTTCGCCGACCGCCGCGTCTTGCTGCTCTCGCTGGTGCAGAACTGGGTGATCGGGCCGGTCCTGATGTTCGTGCTGGCCGTCGTGTTCCTCTCCGATCGGCCGGAATACATGACCGGGCTGATCCTGATCGGCCTCGCGCGCTGCATCGCCATGGTGATCATCTGGAACCAGTTGGCACGCGGGGACAACCAGTATGTCGCCGGGCTCGTCGCCTTCAACAGCGTGTTCCAGCTGCTGTTCTTCGGCGTCTATGCGTGGTTCTTCCTGGGCGTGTTGCCGCTGCTGGTCGGGCTCGAGGGGCGCGTGGTCGATGTGTCCTTCACCACCATCGCCGCGGCGGTGCTGCTCTATCTCGGCGTGCCCTTCGCGGCGGGCTTCCTGACCCGGCGGGTGATGATCGCGCAGCGTGGCGAGGCCTGGTACCGGCAGCGCTTCCTGCCGCGCATCGCGCCGGTCACGCTGGCGGCACTGCTCTTCACCATCGTGGCGATGTTCGCGCTGAAGGGCGGTGACGTGCTGCGGCTGCCGCTGGATGCGCTGCGGATCGCGGTGCCGCTGGCGATCTATTTCGTGGTGATGTTCATGGTCAGCTTCTGGATGGGGAAGCTGATCGAGGCGGACTATCCGCGCACGACGGCGATCGCCTTCACCGCGGCGTCCAACAACTTCGAGCTCGCCATCGCGGTGGCCATCGCCGCCTTCGGGCTGTCCTCGCCCGTGGCCTTCGCGACGGTCATAGGGCCGCTGGTGGAGGTGCCGGTGCTGATCCTGCTGGTGGGCGTCGCGCTGCGGCTTGGGGAACGGTGGTTCGGCCTGCCGGCTGCAGCGGCGCGATAGGCCAAGCGCGCCTGTCATAAAGGCTTCACTGTCCTGATTCCATGATTCGAGTATTATCGAATCATGGAATCCTCAACGGCTGCCTTCGCCTTTGCCGCCCTGGGCCAGGAGACGCGCCTCGACCTGCTGCGCATCCTGCTGGGCGCCGGGCCGAGCGGGCTCGCCGCGGGTGACATCGCCGCGCGGCTCGGCGTGCCGCCCTCGACGTTGTCCTTCCACCTCCGCGCGCTGGAGCAGGCGGGGCTGATCGCGGCGACCCGGCAGGGACGCAGCCTGATCTACGCCGCGCAGGTTGATCGCCTGCGCGCCCTGCTGGCCTTCCTCGCCGATGCCTGCTGCGACGGGGATCCGGCGCGCTGCGGCGACCTGCACCGCCTCTTCGACAGCCCCAGGGAGACCGCCCGGATGAAGCCGGCGACCTTCAATGTCCTGTTCCTCTGCACGCGCAACTCAGCCCGCTCGATCATGGCCGAGGCGATCCTGGACGACATCGGCCAGGGTCGCTTCCGCGCTTTCTCGGCCGGTCCCGAGCCGCTGCCGACGGGCCCGCTGCCCGAGGTCCTGGCGCAGTTGAAAGCGCTTGGCCACGAGGTGTCGGGGTTGCGCTCGAAGTCCTGGGACGAGTTCACGGGACCGGATGCCCCGCGCATGGATTTCGTCATCGCCCTTTGCGACACGCTGGACCTGCAGGCCTGCCCGGATTTTGAGGGCACCCACGTTACCGCCGCCTGGCCGGTGCCCGATCCGGCGAAGTTCTCCGGCACCGTCACGGAGCGGGCGACGCTGCTGAACGAACTCTATGCGGCGCTGCACCGCCGGCTCGGCATCTTCACCAGCCTGCCATTTGGTGCGCTGGACCGCATGGCGCTGAAGGCGCGTCTCGACGAACTGGCGCAGCCGCTCGCCGCGGGGGCTCGGGCATGAGGGTTGGCATCAACGGCATGGGCCGGATCGGCCGGCTCGTCCTGCGTGCCGCGATGGGCGCGGCCGAGCGGCCGAACGAGGATCCGCGCGCGGGCAATCGGCTCGACGTGGTGCACGTGAATGAGCTCAAGGGAGGGGCCGTCGCGACGGCGCACCTGCTTGAGTTCGACAGCGTGCAGGGCCGCTGGCGCACGGCGATCGAGGCCGAGGACAACGCGGCCATTCGCATCGGCGGCCGCCGCCCAGGCTTCAGCGAGCATGCCAAGCCCGGCGAGATCCCTTGGGGCGATCTCGGTGTGGACCTGGTGCTGGAATGCACCGGCAAGTTCCTGACACCGGAGGTGTTGGAGGGGCATCTGAAGCGCGGCGCAAAACGGGTGATCGTGGCCGCGCCGGTGAAGTTCGACAGCGTGCTGAACGTGGTGGTGGGCGTGAACGAGACGCTCTACGACCCGGCGCGGCACCCCATCGTCACGGCAGCATCCTGCACCACCAACTGCCTCGCCCCGGTGGTGAAGGTGGTGCACGAGGCGATCGGCATCCGCCACGGCCAGATCACCACCATCCACGATCCGACCAACACCAATGTCGTGGTGGACGCGCCGCACAAGGACCTGCGGCGGGCACGGAGCGCGATGCTGTCGCTCCAGCCCACGACCACGGGCAGCGCGACCGCCATCGCGCTGATCTACCCCGAACTCAAGGGCAAGCTGAACGGCCATGCCGTGCGCGCCCCGGTGCTGAACGCCTCCCTGACCGACTGCGTCTTCGAGATGCAGCGGCCGACCAGCGCCGAGGAGGTGAATGAGCTGTTCCGCGCCGCCGCTTCCGGCCCGCTCGCCGGCATTCTCGGTTTCGAGACGCGCCCACTGGTTTCGGCCGATTATGCTCGTGATACCCGCAGTAGCATTGTCGATGCGCCCTCCACCATGGTGACCGATGGGACGCTGCTGAAGGTCTACGCCTGGTACGACAACGAGATGGGCTACGCCTGCCGCATGGTGAACCTCGCCTGCCACATGCAGGCGGCCGGGATCTGACGGCATGAGCAGCAGCACCGCCGCCGCAGCGGCCCACGGTACGCGAAACTACGTCATCGTGACGCTCGCCTACTGGGGCTTCACGCTGACCGATGGCGCGCTGCGGATGCTGGTGCTGCTGCACTTCTTCCGGCTCGGCTACTCGCCCTTCACCCTCGCCTTCCTGTTTCTGCTCTACGAGGCGGCCGGGATCGGCGCGAACCTCGTCGGGGGGTGGCTCGCCACGCGCTTCGGCATCGCGCGCATGCTGGCGGTCGGGCTGGCCACCCAGATCGCCGGCTTCCTGATGCTCTCGGCGGTCTCGCCCGACTGGACAGCCGCGCTGTCCGTCGCCTGGGTGGTGGCGGCGCAGGGCGTCTGCGGTGTCGCCAAGGACTTGACCAAGACCGCGAGCAAGTCGGCCATCAAGCTCACGGCCGGCGAGGCTTCGGGGCGGCTATTTCATTGGGTCGCCTTCTTCACCGGTAGCAAGAACGCGATGAAGGGGGCAGGCTTCTTCCTCGGCGGGTTGCTGCTGGCGACCCTCGGCTTCCGCGGCGCGCTCTGCGCTATGGCGGCAGCGCTGGCGCTGGTGCTCGCCGGCGTCATGCTGTCGCTGCCACCGCTGATGGGCAAGGCCAAGGCCTCGAAGTCGGCCAGGGAGTTCCTCGGCAAGAGCCGCGGCGTGAACCTGCTGGCCGCGGCGCGGGTCTTCCTGTTCGGTGCGCGCGATGTCTGGTTCGTCGTCGGCCTACCGGTCTTCCTCTACGCCTCCGGCTGGACCTTTCCGATGGTCGGCGGATTCCTCGCCCTCTGGACGATCGGCTACGGGGCGGTGCAGGCGGTCGCCCCGGCGCTCGTGCGCCGCAGCGCCGACGGGCTCACGGCCGAGGTGCCGGCGGCGCGTCTCTGGTCGTTGGCGCTACTGCTGGTGACGGCGGTGCTGGCGCTGGCGGTTGGAATAGAAGGCTTGCGGGCGGACCTGATAGTCGTCGTCGGCCTCGCGCTGTTCGGCTTGGCCTTCGCCGTGAACTCCTCCGTCCACTCCTATCTCGTGCTGGCCTATGCGGGGTCGGAGAAGGCGGCGGAGGATGTGGGCTTCTACTATGCCGCCAATGCGGCGGGGCGCTTCGGTGGCACCCTGCTCTCCGGCTTGTTCTATCAGTTGGGTGGACTTGCGGCCTGCCTCTGGGGCTCCGCCGCCATGCTCGCTGTCTGCTGGGCTGTCACCCTTGCCCTGCCGACCCGGCGAGACGGTTCTGGCGCAAGCCGGGCATGAAGCGAGATGGCGGCGCGGCGGATACGGTGCCGCTGCTTGGGCTGGAGCAGACCGCGATGGTGCGTGAACCCTAGAGAGTGTTCGCTCCCGGTTCCTCCCGCCACGCCACATTGAAATTCCTCGGTTTTTTCTTTTCTTCTTCGAACCGACTGTTGGCAGTTGGCAGTCTGTTGGCAGTCGGCCCGACGGCGCCCCCTCACTGCACCAGCCCCCTCACCCGCATGAGCCGCGCGCGGCAGTCCTCGCCCGCGTCGGCCAGGTCCACGATCCAGCGCGCCAGGTCAGCGTCGCTGCGCATCTCCGCCGGCGGCTCCGGCTGCGGCTGGCACCCGAGCAACTCGGCCGGGATCTCCGGGCGCTCCACCTGCACCCGGGTCAGAGGCTCGGCGCAGCCCGTCCAGAGCGGCGCGCACAGCAGGAGACTCCACACAGGCGGTCGTGGTCGGCGCGGCATCGATAGCCCTCCTCACGGCGATGGTGCGTGCGGCGCGGGCCGCAATGTCCTGGGCGAGGCCGCTGAGCGCGGCGATGGCCTGGGCCCGCTCCTCGCGGATCTGCTCCACGGCGCGCTGATTCGCCTGCGCGGCCTCCATGGCCTGGGCTTCCCGGGCCTCGGCGGCGATGCGGCCGCCGCGCTCGGCGAGGGCCCAGGTGGCCGTGGCCAGCAGCAGGATCACCGCGCCGGCGATGGCATAGAGGCGGAGGTTCATCGCAGCCCCGCCAGCATGGCGGCCCGCCAGCGGGCGATGCTGCTGACATAGCCGATGGTCTCGCGCGCATTCGCCGCCCCGGTCACCGCGGCGAGGCAGGGCGCGATGTCATCCCAGAGCCGGGCGCCATGGCACAGGGCCTGGGCGCGGAGGATGTTGCCGGTCCCGGCGTTGTAGCTGGCTTGGGCCAGCCGGTGCCGCTCCAACAGCGGCCGATCTGCGGTCCAGCCGCGGGCCAGCTTGGCCATGAAATAGGCGCCGGCCTCGATGGCGATCTCGGAGTGCGGCGAGATGCCGGGCGGCAGGCGTATCTCGCGGCTCACCTCGCGCCAGGTCGCCGGCATGAATTGCGCGAGGCCCGCGGCGCCGACCGGCGAGACGGCTTCCGGGCGCAGCCGGCTCTCCTGGAATAGCTGCGCCTTCCACCAGACCCAATCTGGACCGGTCGGCCAATACCGATCCACCGCCTGTCGGATCTGCGGGTCATAGCGATCCGGGAAGATGGTGCCGGCCTGGGCCGGCGCGCACGACACCAGCAGGCCGAGCAGCAGGCAGATCGCCACGAAGCGCAGGCCATAGTAGAGCGCGGCGGCGAGCGGCGCCTTGGCAACCCCGGCGATCACCTCGCGGAATTGCAGCCCGGCGCGCCGGTCCAGCCAGCGAGAAAAATACAAGGCAGCCAGCACACCAGCGATGGCATAAGCGAATTTCAGCCCCATCGCCGTGAAGACAAAATCCTCCATCAGAACCTCCTGGGAATTCAGCGTGCGGCTCTGGCCGCCGTCAGCGTCTCTATCGCCCGCTCGATCCGCTGTTGGCTGGCGAGTTGCGCGGCGATGGAGGCATCCATCCGTGCCAGCATTTCCCGCAGCCGCACCGTCTCCGCGTCGTCGCGGTCGCGGGCCTGCTCCAGCCGTGCGACGCGCCGTTCCTGGCCGTCCACGCGGGTTTCGAGCCGCAAGCCCCAGACGACGAGCGAGATGAGCATGGCGACAGCGGTGAGCGCATTGCCGGCAGTTACGGTGCCGTCCCATTTGAGGGCACCCATGGTCAGGGCTCCGCGTGTGAGAGCATGGCAGGACTCCAGCGTGACGGGCGCGGCTAATGGCCGCGATGGACGCCTGAGATGCGATGAAGGGGAATGCGACCGGCTACCATCCGGCCCAGTGCCGCAGCAGCATCAGGCCGCCGCCGACGATGGCCACGGCGGCGCCGAGGGCGCGCGCCGGACAGTGATCAGGGGATGCGGAGGGGTGAGGCTGGCTACTCGGGCCAGCCGGTGGTCACATCGACAGCCTGGACGGCATCAAGATCGGGCGCGGCGGCGATGGCGTCCACCAGGGACCAGTAGTGCGCCCGAAGCGCATAGACATAGACGCCAGCGGCCTCGGCCATGGCCTGCATACCGGAAGCGTCGAGCGGCAATGGCGTGTTGTCGGCCATCCGCCAAGCGAAGCCCGGCGGCAGCGTGCCCGCATCCGCCATCGCCTTGCCCGCCAGTATGCGTGCTTGGCTGACATCGTCGATCTGCAGCACCTTGCCCTGCCACGGCATGCCGGCCGCGATGCGCGCGTCGAACTGAGCCTTGGCGGCGGCCTTGGCCGCAGCGCGCAGATCCTCGCTGGTCGGACCAGGCGGCGCGCTGAACGCGTCATCCGCGTACACCCACCCCTCCTGCACCTCCGGCCCAGCCGGGACGAAGGCGGCAGCGATGTCGGGGTGATACCGCTCCTCCAGCGCCGGGCCGTCCTCGGCGATCTCGATCAGCTCGGCCACGCGGCCGTCAGCGATGCGGGCATAGGTGGGCATCAGCGATTGCTCCGAGTTGGCAGCGTAACGGTTCGTTACGCCGGATGGTGTATTCTGGCGGTTGCGCTACGATCGGCCTTTGGTTACGACTGCGAAGGGGCGACCTATGACGGATGGCCAGGACCCTAGCTTGGGCCTAGTGCAAGAGGCGGCGAACGCGATCTGGGACCAGCGCTATGCCACCAACACAGGTCTTCCGGGCTCGACGCCGAATCAGGGTGACCCGATCGACTACACGCAGCATCCGTTCCTTTACGTGCATTCGATTCTGCTGCCGGTGACAGGCCGTCCCGATACGACACTCCGCGCGGACATTGGGCGGCGTCATTTGACGCCACCGCCCGAGCGCGTCCTGTCGATTGGCGCCGGGACCGCGCATAATGAGGAGGCGCTAGTCAGGGAAGGGTTCGCACAAACAATCGTCGTCTACGAAATGTCTCAGGCGGCGATCACTTCTGCCGCGGAGAGGATTGCGGGGCAGGAATACGCCAACAGGATCGATCTTCGCTGCGCTGACATCCTCACCGAGGACCTCCCCGACGCGACATTCGACGCCGTGTATATTCAGGCGGCAATACATCACTTCGTCAAAATCGAAGAGATGTACCAGCTAATCCATCGGGTACTGAAGCCCGGCGGTCTCCTCATCTTCGACGAATATATTGGCCCGGACCACCACCAGTTCCCGCCTGATCTCATGGAGATCATGGACGCGCTCAATGCGTGTCTGGACACGAGATACCGGCACGACCACCTTACTGGGCAACTCCGCAATCAACTGCCCAGGCCATCACTGGAATGGATGCTTCAGCACGACCCGTCGGAAGGCGTCCACGCGTCCCGCATACTCCCGCTCACCTATCAGTACTTCGATGTCATCGAGCGCATCGGGACAGGCGGAACCATCATGCGCCCGTTCTTCTGCGGGATCCTGCGCAATTTCGACTTTTCAGACCCGAAGGACCAGACGATCGCACGCCTGATCATCAACACCGAACAGCAACTGATCAAAAGCGGCATCATCCCGCATTACCACATGGCAGTTGTCGCCAAACGCCGCGACGTGCCGCGCGCCCCACTGACGGAAGCGCAGTGCGCCAGGATCGCCTATGAGGACTGGAATCCTGCGATCCTGGACGCATTTGCCGCGCCGTGATCGATCACCACTCGATAATAACGAGGCCATTGCCACCGGATGCGGTGCTGCCCGCGGCGGGCTGGCCAGAGGCGCCGCCGCCGGGCCACGCCCCTCCAATGGCAGCGCCACCAATCCACGGGTACCCCGTGGACGAGGCGCAGAATGTGCCGCCGCCATTGCCGCCCGCTTTATCGCCGCTAGTTAAGACGATGCCAGCGCCACCGCCGCTGCCGATGACATTAAGCGCGCCGCCCGTGCCTATGCCACCGTTGCCCCCCAACCCAACACCAGCGCCCGTGCCATTCGTGCCCGGCTGCCCGCCTGTCGCCGAGCAGTAGGTGCCAAAGCTGCTGCTGCCGCCGGCCGCATTAGCGACGCCGCCAAGACCGACAGTGACGGCAATCGAAGCCCCAGGCGTCACCGTGTAGACGCCTTCGGCATAGCCGCCGCCACCGCCGCCGCCGCTCGGAAATCCGCCGCCGAAGAC